>Ga0308157_10000671_pt1 | contig 98361 bp, 94 predicted proteins | sample PhyBR1_FD_201035 | JGI IMG/M metagenome (GOLD analysis project Ga0308157, IMG submission 201035) | Phyllosphere microbial communities from UC Gill Tract Community Farm, Albany, California, United States - DLSLB.R1 | ecosystem: Host-associated > Plants > Phyllosphere > Unclassified | place: USA...
TTCATGAACGCAAAAACTATATTGTAAGAAAATCTGTAAATCTTTCTAAACAGGTTCATATCATCGCTTCTAATATAGATCTGCTCTTTATTTTGGTTACCATTAATAATCCTGTAACGACGACGAGTTTTATCGATCGTTTGCTGGCTACGGCTGAAGCTTACGGAATAGAAGCTGTTCTGGTATTTAATAAAGTAGATACTTTTGATGAAGCAACGTTAGATGAACAACTTTATCTGCAGCATATATACACCGAAGTAGGCTATAAGTGTATCCGTATTTCTGCTGTAGAGCACAAAGGGTTTGATGTATTAAAAGATTTGATGAGAGATAAAGTCTCTATGTTTACCGGTCATTCAGGAGTAGGGAAATCAACATTGGTAAATGCATTACAACCTGACTTAAACATAAAAACAAAAGAGATTTCTGATCAGCATCAACAGGGGCAACATACCACAACTTTTGCAGAAATGTATGATTTAAGCTTTGGAGCCCGGATTATTGATACACCGGGTATTCGCGGATTTGGTATGGTAGAAATGGAAAAACAGGAAGTAGGAGACTATTTTCCTGAATTTTTCGCTTTAAAAGACCAATGCAAGTTCAATAACTGCTTACACAAAGAAGAACCTCAATGTGCTGTAAAAGAAGCATTGGATAATGACGAAATTTTTTGGTCACGATACAAAAGTTATCTTCAGATTTTAGAAGGAGATGATGAAAACTATCGTACAGATATGTATGCTGATGGTAAAAATCAGGATGTATAGATAGAGTCCGTAAATTATAAAACAAAAATACACTATGAATTTAAAAGTACTATTATTTTTAATGGTTTTTCCGCTTGCGGTATTTTCTCAAAATAAAGATATCAATCCGGAATTATTAAAAAAAGCAAATTCTGTTATACTTGATGAACATGTAAATGTCAAGATTTCTTCAGTAAGAAATATGCATATTTCACAGAAAAAGAGTATTATGATTATGAATAAGAAGGGAATAGAAGATATAAATGCTTATGTTTACTTTTCAAAATCAACTAAAGTAAAAGATGTCCAAGCAGAGTTATTAGATATATCCGGAAAAAGTATTAAAAAATATAAAAAGAAAGATTTTAAAGAACAATCTACTTCTCAGGGATTTGAGGTTTCAGATGACAGAATTTTATTTTTAGACATAAATTATAGTAACTTTCCTTTTATTGTAAACTTTGAATCTGTAATAGAAACAACCAATACAGCTTTTGTACCTAATTATTTTCCATTGAAGAATTACAATCAGAGCATTGTTCATTCAACATATCAATTGGATTATCCTGAATCAATCGATTTAAAAGTGAAAAATACAAAGTCAAATGTTTTCAGTATTAATGATAAAAGTAGTAACGGAAGTAAGGTATATGAAGTAAGTAATATTGAGGCAATTGAACGTGAATATTTGTCCCCGAGTTTATATCAAGTCTTACCGAATGTGAGATTTTCGTTGCCTGTTTTTCATTTAGAGGGTTACGACGGCAAAGCAAATTCATGGCAGGAATTTAGTGCATGGATGTATAATGATCTTTTGAAAGGGACTGAGTCACTCTCCTCCGAAACAGTATCAAGAATAGAAAGTTTGACCAAAGATTTATCCAGCGATTTGGATAAAATAAAAATTGTATACAAATTTGTGCAAAATAAAACCAGATATATAAGCGTACAATTAGGTATTGGCGGATGGAAGCCAATGTTAGCAAAAGATGTAGACCGGTTAGGTTATGGAGATTGTAAAGCATTGACGAATTATACCCGTGCTTTGTTAAAAGCAATAAACATTGAGTCCTATTATACTGTCATTTATGGAGGTAGCTCCCAAAGAGATATTGATCCTGATTTTACTGCTTTGGAAGGTAATCATGCTATTTTAGCTGTTCCTTATAAAGATGACTACATATGGTTAGAATGCACCAGCCAGACCAATCCCTTTGGTTATATAGCAAATTTTACAGATAATAGATATGCACTTATTATTGATGAGAATAAGGGGCAGATTATAAAAACAAAAAAATATCAGGACAAAGACAATCAATATCTTAACTCAGTAGCAGCGTCAATAGATAATAAAGGAAACCTAAAGGCGAAAATAAACCGAACTTATTTGGGAAGCAAACTTGATGATATTCTGTCAGTCAGTAAATTGGATGATACTGATAAACAAAAATATTACAGAGAAGAATTTAGTCAACTTATCGATTTATCATTTTCAGAACAGTTTTTGCAACTCCAAGAAAATGAAAATGCTATGGATGAAAGATTAGCATTTTCTTCTTCAGGATTTGCTAAAAAAGCAGATACCTATTTGATGATTACTTTAAATCCTTTAATAAAAACGTATTCTACGCTCGGAGACTCTAATCGTAAGATGGATATTATCATCCAAAGAGGATTTGTAGATATCAATGAAGTTATATTAAATATACCTGAAGGCTATAAAGTTGAAAGTTTGCCTCGAAAATTGCTTATAGATAATAAGTTCGGAAAAATAGCAGCGGATTTTTTAATCGAAGCAAATCAGATAAAAGCGAATTATACATTTGAATTGAAATCCGGTCAATATACTAAAGAAGAACAAACTGATTTAAGAAGTTTTTTCAATCAGTATTTTTCTGTTATTAATCAAAAAATTTTACTTACCTCTAACTTATAATCATGAAAAAAACATTACTTACACTTCTTTTGTTTTTATTTACCTTTTTATTCTATTCTCAGGAAAGAAAAATAGGTAAAGTAACTGTTGAACAATTAAAGGAAACTCAACATTCCAAAGAATCGGATGCTCCGGCAGCTATACTATTTTCAATAGGTCATTCTGAACTTTATTACACAGGATCAGATCATAAAATAAAACACAATGTTAAACTTAAACTTAAAATATATAAAAAAGAAGGTTTAGATTGGGCTAATAAAACAATTTCCTTTTATTCACAGAATAATAATACAAGAGAGATTATTAAAATCAATGAAGCAAATACTTATAATTTAGTTGATGGTAAGATTATTAAGACTAAATTAAAAAGTGATGGCGAGTTTGTAGAAAAAGTCAATGAGTACTGGTCTATAAAAAAAATAGCATTTCCAAATGTAAGTGAAGGCTCTATTATTGAACTTGATTATACAGTAGATTCACCTTTGTTAATGACGCTTCCTGATTGGAATTTCCAGACCTATATTCCCACAGATTATTCAGAGTTAACTACTTTAGTTCCTCAATTTTTTGCTTACATGCCTTATTTTAGAGGTTCTTTACAACCAAAAATAAAAACGAATATAAAGGATATCCAAATTGACCTGAAAAACGGTGATGCTATGTATAAATCTAAGGGGTTTGCAAATGTATTGTATAAGCAGGGATCTAATTCAGCTTTGGTAAACTTGATGGAAAATGAAATTACGTATTCTTTGTCAGATATTCCTTCCATAAAAAAAGAAAACTATGTAAATAATATAGAAAATTATATCTCAACTATAGAACATTCTCTCGTTTCCATTAATTATGGGAATGGTAATGTTAAATCATTTTCTATGACAGATGAAGATTTGGTAAAACATATTTATAAGTCTGATTCATTTGGTACAGAATTAAAAAAGACAAACTATTTTGATGCGGACCTAAATGGATTATTAAAAGATTTTGAAGGCAATCAGATTCTTAAAATGGAGCTTATTTACAATTTTGTTAAAAATAAAATGAACTGGAACAAAAAAAATTCCTTTTATGCTACTTCATCTTTAAGTACTGCTTATAAAAATAATGAAGGTAGTGCCGCTGACATCAATTTAATTCTTATTGCCATGTTTGAAAAAGCTGGTTTTAAAGCAAATCCGATATTATTGAGCACTCGATCAAATGGTATTAAACTCTACAATACACTACAATCGTATAACTATGTAATTGCGGGAGTAGAAATAGAAGGAAATCTATATTTGTTAGATGCAACAAATAAAAATCTGACACCGAATATTTTGCCTGTAAATACATTGAACTGGAAGGGAGCTTATCTTTTAAATCAAAAGATTCAGACAGTGGATTTATATCCATCTTTTATTTCTCCCCTAAAAATTGAAATTAATGCAACAATTAATGATGAGAATAAGGTAGTGGGTAAAATAAAAGAAGATTATTACTTGTACAATGCTTATGTTAAAAGAGAAATCTACGGTAAGATTACAAATGATGATTTCCAAAAAAGACAAAGCGCAAATTATGCAGGTTTAAAAGTAGATAATTTGTTTATTCAACGGTTTAATGATTTAAACAAACCGTTAACGTATTCCTATTCTTTTACAGATTCAAATAGTATTGATGTTATTGGTGAAAAATTATTCGTCGATCCAATGCTCTTTTTTACAGAAACAGAACATGAATTCAAATCGCCTACACGAGACTTTCCTATTGATTTTATTTATCCGAGTTCACAAAATATATTGATTAATATGGAAATTCCCGAAGGTTATATAGTTGAAAAAATACCAGAAAATAAGACTATTATTAGTGATGAAATGATAGGTTTAAATTTTGAATATAAAATAGTACAAAAAGAAAATAATATGTTGGGTATAATTTATAAATTAGAAAAACGAAATTCTTTAATTTCTAATACAAATTATGCACAGGTAAAAACTTTCTTCGATTCTGTAATTTTAAAAAATACAGAAAAAATAATATTAAAAAAGATATAATTGAAAGCAGTTATTCAAAGAGTTTCTGAAGCATCGGTCACGATTGAACATCAAAAAGTAGCGGATATTAAAACCGGACTTCTTATTCTGGTGGGTATTGAAGATGCAGATTCGGAAGAAGATATTAAATGGTTGTCTTCAAAAATCATTAATTTACGTATTTTTAATGATGAACAAGGTATTATGAATGTATCCGTCAAGGAAGCGGGAGGAGATATTATTCTGGTGAGCCAGTTTACTTTACATGCTGCGGTTAAAAAGGGAAACAGACCTTCTTACATCAAAGCTTCAAAACCCGATATGGCTATTCCGGTGTATGAAAAATTGATTAAACAGTTACAGTATGATTTGGGTAAACTTATACAAACCGGAAGTTTTGGAGCCGATATGAAAGTGCAGCTTTTAAATGATGGTCCGGTAACTATTATTATAGATACAAAAAATAAAGAATGATGAAGGATTTTTTTGTAAAAATAGGATTGTATACCCTTATATATGCACTGATTACCTTTGTTTTTTCAGATGATTTTGAACAGATGAGTAATGGGGAGCAGTTTTCTTTGGTAAATGCAATAGGAAAATATCTGTTCTTTTTATTAGCCATGTTGATTTTCGATTTTGTTATAAAAAAGATTATATTCAGAAGTAATACTGGAAAAAACTCAAAAAAGATAGAAAAATAAAATAATACAGTTTATATTTAAAAATAGATGAATATACAAGATGCACAGGCTGCTGTTGATAGCTGGATAAAAGAACATGGAGTCCGTTATTTTAACGAATTGACCAATATGGCACAACTTACAGAAGAAGTAGGTGAGGTAGCAAGAATCATTGCCCGTCGATACGGAGAACAATCTGAAAAAGAAAGTGATAAAGACAAAGATTTAGGGGAAGAACTTGCTGATGTTGTTTTTGTAGTTCTTTGTTTGGCCAATCAAACCGGAATTGACTTACAGGCAGCATTTGATAAAAAAATGGAAATGAAGACCAAACGTGATCACAACCGCCATCATAGTAATGAAAAATTAAAGTAGTTTAAAATCGTCTTTTCAGGCGATTTTTTTGATTATCGTCTTTTTAGGCGATTTTTTCGATTATCGCTTATATAAGCGATTTTTTTGTATCTTTCCTAAAAAAAATGAAAGCGGTTATTACAGGTGATATTATCAATTCGCAAGAATCAGATACAGCAGAGTGGTTAGAGATCTTAAAAACATCGTTGTCAGAAATAGGCAAAAAAAATAAAGAATGGGAAATTTTCAGAGGAGACAGTTTTCAGTTACTCACAGAAGCTTCCATAGCTTTACATGCTGCTTTTCAATTAAAAGCCCATATCAAAACAATAAAAGGTTTAGACGTGCGTATGGCAATTGGTATTGGTGATGTCACTTATTTTTCAGATAAGGTCACTACATCAAACGGATCGGCATTTGTAAACTCCGGAGTATGCTTTGATGAACTTAAAAAAAATACTTTGGCCATAAAATCGCATAATGTAGATTTTGACGAAACATTTAACCTGATTTTTCAGCTTGTCACAAAATTTACCAATGACTGGACACCTGCTTCTGCGGCAATTGTTGCTACAGCCCTTGAGCAACCGGGATTAAATCAATATCAGTTAGGTGAAAAATTATCGAAGAGCCAAAGTACTATTAATGCCGCTTTAAAAAGAAGCGGATATGATGAAATAAAAAATGTAATGGCTTTTTATAAAGATAAAATAGAAAAGATATGATGACCTTTTTTTTACAATTGCTATTAGCACATTTGATCGGAGATTTTCTTTTACAGCCAACTGCTTGGGTAAAGGATAAAAAGAAGTATAAAATCCGCTCCAAATACCTTTATTATCACATAGGAATTCATTTTTTGCTCTTATGTATTTTAACCCGGTTTGACAGCACCTATTTTATTACAATTCTATTCATAGCCCTTTTTCATTATTTGATTGACCTGATGAAACTCTATTTTGAAAAACCAAAATATGTAAAAGAATGGTTTTTTCTGGATCAGTTCTTACATTTAATTACGCTTTTTTGTGCCGTAAACTATTTTTATCCGTTCTCCATAAAACAAGGAATAGATATCCTATACGAACCACAGAACTTAGCGTTGCTTGTATCTTTATTATTCGTTACGTATGTGACGGCAATTGTACAAAAACTATTATTGTCTAAATGGACAAAACAGAATCATATAGAAGGCAATGTGAATACCAACTATGCCGGAAAGTACATCGGAATTCTCGAAAGATTGTTTATCTTTTTATTTGTAGTGATGAACTTCTGGTCAGGAATAGGCTTTTTGTTGGCAGCTAAATCAATATTCAGATTCGGGGACTTAAGACGCTCCAAAGATGTCGCTTTGACAGAATACATACTGATCGGTACCTTTCTTAGTTTCGGATTCGGAATCATCTTCGGTTTGTTGTATAAATACGCTATCCATTCTTTTTTATAAATGAACATTCGCTTACATAAAATAGAAAAGCCTGAAAACAAGATCATAAAAATATCAGGTTCAAAATCAGAAACAAATCGTGCTCTGTTACTAAAAGCATTACAGCATTCGATACAAATAGAAAATGGGTCTGATTCAGATGATTCATATCTCATGCTCCAGGCTATATCAGAAAAAAAAGAAGTGATTGATGTAGGACATGCCGGAACAGCAATGCGCTTTTTAACAGCTTATTTTGCGATTCAGCCCGATTGTTCCGTAATAATAAAAGGTTCTGATCGTATGCATGAGCGTCCCATCGGAATTTTAGTAGAGGCATTAAAACAATTGGGAGCGGAGATCCATTATCTGGAAAAACAGGGCTATCCTCCGTTAAAAATCATAGGAAAAAAATTAATTCAAAATAGAATTTCCATCCAGGCAACAGTAAGCAGTCAGTATATATCCGCTCTATTACTGATAGCTTTCAGGTTAGAAAACGGACTCCGGTTACAACTCATAGGAAAAGTCACTTCTGTGCCTTACATAAAAATGACGTTACAGATGCTTAATAGAATAGGAGTAAAAACAGACTGGACAGATGATGTGATAACCGTTTATCCTGCTTCTGAATTAGCAGATACTACATTATCGATAGAAAGTGATTGGTCTTCTGCTTCTTACTATTATGCTATAATTGCTCTATCTCCTGTAGGAACATTCTTAGAACTTAGAGATTTTGAAAAAGAAAGCCTTCAGGGTGATGCCTGTATTATCCGAATCTATGAAAATTTCGGCGTTACAACCCATTTCAATGGTAAAAGCATCCGATTGGAAAAAGTGGCTTCTCCGGCAAAAGAGTATTTAGAAGCTGATTTAACAAATGCTCCGGATATTGCTCAAACCATAGCAGTTACATGTCTTGGTCTCAATATATTGTGTAATCTTACAGGACTCCATACGCTGAGAATCAAGGAAACAGATCGTTTACAAGCATTAAAAAATGAAATAGAAAAATGGGGGGGTACTGTTTGTATAACAGAAAACTCTTTACAGCTCACATCAAAAATAAATATCAACCGAGATACAAAACCGGTATCAATCAAAACATATCAGGATCATCGTATGGCGATGGCTTTTGCCCCTTTGGCTTTAAAAACAACGTTAGATATTCAGGAAGTAGAAGTAGTCTCTAAATCATATCCTGATTTTTGGAAAGATTTAAAGAAGATAGGTTTTAAAATGCAGGAATTATAAAGGTTTTGTAAAATAAATGGGCTTTTACTTGACAACGCCTGTTTTGAGGTCGTATATTTGCAGGCTCAAAGCTTTTTATTCGCTTTGATTTAACTAAAAAAAGAGGTACATAGTATGAAATTATCTAATTTCAATTTTGATTTACCAGCTGAGCTATTAGCTGAGTTTCCTGCAGAAAACAGAGATGAAGCACGCCTTATGGTGGTACATCGTAAAACTGGAGAAATTGAACACCGATTATTTAAAGATGTTATTGAATATTTTGAAGAAGGCGATGTAATGGTATTAAACAATACAAAAGTTTTTCCTGCTCGTCTTTACGGAAATAAAGAAAAAACCGGAGCCCGGATTGAAGTTTTCTTATTAAGAGAATTAAATGCAGAGCAACGTTTATGGGATGTATTGGTAGATCCTGCCCGTAAAATCCGTATTGGAAATAAATTATATTTCGGAGAAGATGATTCATTAGTGGCAGAAGTTATTGACAATACCACTTCTCGTGGTAGAACCTTGCGTTTTCTTTATGACGGTTCTTATGAAGAATTCAGAAATAAATTGACAGAACTTGGTGAAACCCCTATCCCTAAGTACATCAGCAGAGAAGTAACTCCTGAAGATGAAGAACGTTATCAGACCATATATGCAACCGAAGAAGGAGCTGTAGCAGCACCTACTGCCGGACTGCATTTCTCAAAACACTTATTGAAGCGTTTAGAAATCAAAGGTGTCGATTTTGCAAAAGTAACGCTTCACATTGGGTTAGGGACTTTTAATCCGGTTGAGGTAGAAGATTTGTCCAAACATAAGATGGATTCAGAAGAACTTATCATTACTCAGGAAGCATGTGATATTGTGAATAAGGCAAAGGCAAACCGCAAAAAAGTTTGTTGTGTAGGAACTACTACTATGCGTGCAATGGAGAGTTCAGTATCTTCCAATAAAACCTTGAATCCGTTTATCGGCTGGACCAACAAATTCATTTTCCCACCGTATGATTTTAGTATCGCAGATGCTATGATTACAAATTTTCATATGCCAAAATCAACTTTGTTGATGATGATCTCCGCTTTTTGTGGTCATGATCTCATGGAAAAAGCGTATGAAGAAGCGGTAAAAGAAAAATACAAATTTTACTCTTATGGAGATGCCATGCTTATTCTCTAAAATAGTTTAAAATAAAATAAAAAGGCTGTCTTTACTAAGACAGCCTTTTTTGCGATTATAAATATTCATTTCATTTTTGTATTTTTACAGGGAAACATAACAAATTATGAGAAAAAGAACTGCTATTTTATTAACTGCCGTTGTAGGTTTTGCTGTATCTTGTGAAAAAAAACAAAATAAAGCGATGACATCAGGAGAAGATAATCCTTTAATTGCAGAATGGAATACACCTTATGAGCTGCCTCCATTTGAACTGATTCAAACGAAACATTTTGAACCGGCAATTTTAGAAGGAATTAAAGAACATCAATCAGAAATTGAAGCTATTGTTGCATCTAAACAGGCACCAACTTTTGAAAATACTATTGAAGCAATAGAAAAATCGGGAAAACTTTTAAACAGAGTTACTACGGTGTTTTATAACCTCACAAGTGCAGATACAAATGATAGTTTACAGAAACTGGCTCAGGATCTGGCACCAAAGTTATCAGAACATTCAGATAATATTAAATTGAATGAAAAGCTTTTTGCCAAAGTGAAAAAAGTGTACAACGACCATCTGATTGCCAATGCAGAAAAAATACAACTGTCACCCGAACAAAAAGAACTCTTGGAAAAAACGTACAAAAGTTTTGTTCGCAGTGGAGCCAACCTTTCTGCAGAAAATAAAGAAAAGCTGCGAAAACTCAATAGTGAGCTTTCTGTATTATCTTTAAAATATGGAGATAATCTGTTAAGCGAAACGAACTCTTATGAACTTGTTGTGGACAACAAGGCTGATCTTGCAGGATTACCGCAAGAATTAATAGAAACAGCAGCCAATGAAGCCAAAGCAAAAAATAAAGAGGGAAAATGGATTTTCACTTTAAGCAATTCATCAGTCATGCCATTTTTACAATATGCTGAAAACAGAAACTTACGGCAGACTTTATGGAATGCTTACCAACTCAGAGGTAATAATAATAATGACAAAGACAATAAAGAAATTGTTGCCCGTCTTGCGAATTTGAGAATGCAAAAAGCACAACTTCTCGGATATAAAAACCATGCGGCTTATGTATTGGAAGAAAGTATGGCCAAAAATCCCGAAACGGTAAACAAGCTTTTGAATCAACTCTGGATTCCAGCATTGGCAAAAGCAAAAGCTGAAGCTGCTGATATCTATGATATGATGAAGCGCGATGGTATCGATGAAGATGTAACGCCGGCTGATTGGCGTTTTTATGCTGAAAAAATTCGAAAAGAGCGTTATAACTTGGACGAACAGGAGCTTAAGCCTTATTTTAGTATTGACAAAGTCAGAGATGGAATTTTTGATGTTACGGCGCGTTTATATGGTCTTCAATATAAAGAGCTGAAAGATGTTCCGAAGTATCATGAAGATGTAACAGTTTGGGAAGTTTTGGAAAAAGATGGTACCCATTTAGGAATTTTGTATATGGATATGTATCCGAGAGCTTCTAAAAGAGGAGGAGCATGGATGACATCTTACCGGGAGCAAAGCTTTGAGAATAATAAACGCAAATCGCCTGTAATTTCCATTGTGTGCAATTTTAGCAAGCCAACTGCCAATGCACCTGCATTATTAACTTTTGATGAGGTATCTACGTATTTCCATGAGTTTGGACATGCCTTGCATGGATTACTGTCCAATGTACATTATCAGAGTCTGGCAGGAACCAATGTTCCCCGGGATTTTGTGGAATTACCTTCTCAGATTATGGAAAACTGGGCAGCAGAACCAGAAGTATTAAAATTATTTGCCAAACATTACCAGACAGGAGAAGTAATTCCGGATGCCTTAATTCAAAAAATGAAGAAAGCGGGAACTTTTGATCAGGGATTTGCTACTACAGAATATTTGGCAGCTTCACTTTTAGACATGAAATATCATACTATTGAAAAGCCGATAACAGAAGACATCAATAGTTTTGAAGTAAATACGATGAAAAATGTAGGAATGATTGATGCCATTATCCCGAGATACAGAAGTACTTACTTCAGCCATATTTTTTCAGGTGGTTACTCGGCAGGGTACTACAGTTATATATGGTCAGAAGTTTTAGATTCAGATGCTTTTGAAGCTTTTAAATCTACTTCACTATTCAATCCTGAAGTTGCACAGTCCTTCAGAATGAATATTTTACAAAAAGGAGGTACAGAAGATCCACAGGTTTTATACAAAAACTTTAGAGGAGCTGATCCTAAAATAGAACCTCTTCTGATCAAGAGAGGATTAAAATAAAAAAAAAAGGTTGCTCGGCAACCTTTTTTAGTTTTAAGCATTTTTAGTTGCTTTCTTTTCTTTATCCTTTGAAGCTTTTTCTTTTTCTTTTCCTTCGGTTGTTTTTTCTTTAGAAGAACAAGATTTAGCTCCTTTTGAACAACAGGCTTTTTTCTCTTCTTTTTTCGGTTCCTGATAAAGCATTGCCGTTTCTTTAGAAGAAGACATATTTTCTACCTTATACGCACCATTGGCAATTTTTTCTACCGTAGTCTGGATGGTTGTAGTAGTTTGCTTGGCATTATCAAACTCAACAGTAGCTGTTTTAGATTCAAAATCTACTGTTGCTGATTTAACACCATCCAATTTTGCAAGTTTTCCCTGAATAACACTGGCACAACCTACGGCACAACTCATACCCTCAATTTGAAAAGTAGCTTTTTCCATGCTTCCGGATACTTTTTCTGTAGAAGCTGTTTCATTTGGAAGTGTAACTGTATCATTAGGTATACCATTCTCTTCCTGTTTATTAGATGATTGTTTACATCCTGCAAAAATAAGTCCTGCTGCAAAAAGTAAGACTGCTGTTTTTTTTATTTTCATGACAGTTGATTTCTCTTATATTCAAGCCAAAATTAATAAAAAAAATGTATCTTTAAATACAACAAATCATAATATTAGATTAAAACAATGTAGTATGGAAAATAATAATTATCAGTATGATACTTTAAGCGAAGCAGTTAACGATTTAATAAAAAGGGGCTATACAACCGACTTTTTAGTTCATGAAGAAAAAGATTGTTTTTTATGTGAGCAGGGTACGCTGGAATTATCCCCGGAGGAGTTCTATATTGATGAGTTCTATCGTTTCGAGGGAATGACTGATCCCGGAGACGAAAGTATAGTCTATGCCATATCATCTCCAAAATTAGGTATTAAAGGATTGGTAATTAATGCTTACGGAGCCGATTTCGGTTACCGTTCTTCAAAATTAGTGGAGCGATTACAAAAAAGGGAATAGAATTTGCTAATAAAAATTAAACTATATCATTTTATAGAATATCAAATAAAAAGAAAGTAATTATGAAAAAAATTTTATTATCAGTTGGAGCTATTTTAGCTGTTTCATTAGCAGCTAATGCTCAGGATGTACAATTTGGTGTTAAAGGAGGGGTTAACTTCGCTAACTTACCGGGTTCTGATGTTGACAATGCAAAAATGAAAACAGGTTTTCATGTAGGTGGTTTTGTAGAAATTCCACTTTCTGATCAGTTTTCTCTTCAACCGGAGGTATTGTATTCAACACAGGGACAAAAAGGTAAAATCCTTGGGCAGGATTATACGCTCTCTTTAGATTATGTAAATGTGCCTATTTTAGCAAAATACTATGCAGTTGAAAATTTAGGTATTGTATTAGGTCCACAAATTGGATTTTTAGCAAAATCAGAAGCAGAAACGGGAGATGTTTCACTTGATGCAAAAGATGGATTTAAATCGGTTGATATAGGAATTGCTGTAGGAGCAGAATATCAACTTGAAAACGGAATCTTATTTGGTGCACGTTACAATTTTGGTTTAACTAAAGTGGCTGAAGAAGTAGGAAATGTAAAACCAGACGGAAAGAACGGAGTTATTCAGGTTTCAGTAGGTTACAGATTCTAATATTTTGTAAAATGTATAAACAAAAGACTTCTATATTACATAGAAGTCTTTTTTTATCTTTTATTTTCAAAAAACAATTTCATCAGATCACTGCACTCCTTTTCTAAAACGCCGGATACAATTTCTGTTTTCGGATGTATTTTCCCCCCCATTTGAGTAAATCCTCTTTTATTATCACTTGCTCCATATACAATTCTTGAAATCTGACTCCAATACAGAGCTCCTGCACACATCTGGCAGGGTTCTACAGTAATATACATCGTACAATTTTTTAGATATTTTCCGCCAATCGCATGAGAAGCGGCTGAAATGGCCTGCATTTCTGCATGAGCAGTTACATCAATCAGTGCTTCCGTAAGATTGTAAGATTTTGCGAGAATACGATTATTGGCAACCACAACAGCTCCAATAGGAATTTCATCACGATCAAAAGCATTTCTGGCTTCATTAAGTGCTATCTGCATAAAATATTCATCCGAAAAAATCTCGTACATATTAAAAATAGATATAAAACTAAATATTGTAAATTTGCAGTTAATTTAAGTGATATGCAAACTATTTTGTCGCAAATACAAAGCCCGTCAGATATAAAAAATATGACTTTGGCTCAGTTAGAACAACTGGCCAGAGAAATAAGACATTTTATTATTGACGCTGTTGCTACAAAAGAAGGACACTTAGGAGCAAGTCTTGGGGTTGTAGAGCTTACAATTGCATTGCATTATGTGTTTGATACTCCACATGATAAACTGGTTTGGGATGTTGGGCATCAGGCATACGGACATAAGATTCTTACAGGCAGAAAAGATTTGTTTACTACCAACCGTCAGAAAAACGGAATCAGTGGTTTTCCGAAAAGATCAGAGAGTATTTATGATGCGTTTGGAACAGGGCATTCATCTACAGCCATTTCGGCGGCTTTGGGTATGGCAATTGCAGCCGGTTTAAATGGAGATACAGACCGTAAAAATATAGCGGTAGTAGGAGATGCTTCCATTGCTTCAGGAATGGCTTTTGAAGGATTGAATCATGCGGGAGTGACCAATTCCAATCTGTTGATCATCCTCAATGATAATGCTATCGGAATAGATCCAAGTGTAGGCGCTTTAAAAAGCTATCTGACCAATGTGAAGATGGGGAAGAACCCTAAATCAAATAACATGATTAAATCATTAAATTTTGATTATACGGGACCTGTAGACGGGCATGATTTGCCGAAACTTATTGCTGAATTCCAAAAACTTAAAGATAAAAAAACACCTCAGTTTCTGCACATTATTACCACGAAAGGCAAAGGACTTAAACAGGCAGAAGAAAATCAGATTACGTATCATGCACCGGGCAAATTTGATAAGGATACCGGTGAATTATATCCGCCGCAGGAAAACTTATTTCCTAAATTTCAGGATGTATTTGGGTGGACATTAGTAGAACTGGCAGAACAAAACAAAAAAATAATCGGGATTACGCCTGCCATGCCTACCGGAAGTTCATTGCGTTACCTGATGGAAAGATTTCCGGAAAGAGGAATTGATGTGGGCATTGCAGAACAGCATGCGGTAACATTAGCAGGTGGTATGGCGACAGAAGGTTTTACCGTTTTTTGTGCTATATATTCCACTTTTTTACAACGCGCATATGATCAGGTAGTTCATGATATTGCCCTTCAGAATCTGCCGGTGATTTTTTGTGTAGATCGTGCAGGACTCGTTGGAGAAGATGGAGCGACCCATCAAGGGGTATATGATATTGCATATTTAAACGCCATTCCCAATATACAGATACTGGCTCCGAAAAATGTACTGGAACTGAGAAACAGTCTTTATACGCTTCAGTTGCATAATGATAAACCGGTTGCCATAAGATATCCAAGAGGCAGATGTTATATAAAAGACTGGAAACAGCCCTTTGAGGAAATTAACTTCAATGAAGTTGAGCCGGTTTTTCTGGGTACCAGAACAGTAATACTAAGTACCGGAACCATTTATAAAAATGTTGTTGATGCTCTCAACTTAATAGATAATCATCAGTTATCATATTATCATTTTGTTCAAATAAAACCACTAAACGAAGCATTTTTACAGGAAATTTTAGTAAATTATGATAACGTTATTACCGTGGAAGAAGGAACTGTAAATGGAGGTTTTGGAAGTTTAATAGCACAATACACAGCACAAAATTTCCCAGATATAAGGGTTAAAAATATAGGAGTAAAAGACCAATTTATTGAACATGCAACGGTTCAGGAACAAATGGAAGAATGTGGTTTGGACATATTAAGTTTAAAAAAATATTTTTCACAATTTACAGATAATGAAATTTATTAAATATATTTTATACATTTTACCAGCCTTTTTCAGCGCAAATGCATTTTCTCAAATTGTGAAAGAAAATGACAGCATCATAAGAAAAAGGGCGGCAGATGTAGAAACGTTTTATAGAAAAGAATTTAGTATACTGGACAGTCTCAGAATTGTAAATGATACCGTTTATTTACCTCCTGTATTAGTGGAGCAGAAAATTATTTTACAGGATTCTATTCTTGTAAAAACCACTAACAGTACGCTGCAAAAGGTAACCTTGTCTACTTTTGAAGTCAGTCGCAGAAATAAAAATCGGGATATCAGCTATTTTTTAGTTTCTGAAAACATACCATTAATTTACAATAACAAGCCCATAGCCAATTATCAGATTCCTTTTGATGAAATATCATCAGAAAAAACCAAACAAAGTTTCTGGACTAAAAAAAATGCTATTGGAATTGATGTAAACCAAGGAACATTTTCAAACTGGAATGCCGGAGGTTTCAATTCGGTATCCGGAATAGCGAAAGGTGATTTTTACCGCAAATATGAAAAAGGACGTCTGGTATGGGTAAGTGAATTAAAACTACGATACGGATTGAACAGTCAGGAAGGACAAGAGGTCAGAAAAACCGATGATGTACTGTCTGTAAACTCTACATTTGGTTATAAAACTTCTGTGAAATCGAATTGGTATTATACAGGAAAATTCACATTGAATACTCAGATGGCTGATGGTTTTTCCTATCCGAATATAGAGAAACCTATTTCGAGAGCTTTTGCACCGGCTTATATATTCACCGGTATTGGTGCGGAATTCTCAATTCCCGATAACGGGCTCAAAGTATATATTTCACCTGCTACATGGAAAGCAACAGTTGTTGCTGACAGCCGATTGGCAAATTTGGGAGAATTTGGACTTAACGGAGGAACTTTTGACGAGGACGGAAACCTGTTGAAAGCAGGAAAACGTGCACGGCATGAATTAGGTTTTTTAATTACCAATCAGTACCGAAAACAATTAATCAAAAATGTAGTTCTTGATCATAAAATAAATATTTATACAGACTATTTGAATAACTTTGGAAATATAGATATCGATTGGCAGATTCAATTAGAGATGTCAGTAAATAATTATATAAAAGCAACTGTGGGAGCGTATTTGATATATGATGATGACATAAAGAATAAAAGAGATGTTGGAGGCGTTCAGATAACTGAAGGGCCTCGTGTACAGTTCAAGCAGTTATTAGGAGTAGGGTTGATGTTTGCATTCTAAGATTATGAAGAAAATAGTATTTTTTTGTTTGTGCAGTATGGCGGCTTTCAGTCAGTCGAATGATACCATCGGAAAAGTTGAAAGAACCATTTCTATTGATGATCCGTACTATCGAGAAGATCAGATGTACGTGACCATCACGCATAGTATTTTACAAAATAAACCACACGGATTTAAGCAAAACTCATTGTCTCCAGGTGTGACTTTTGGTTTCTTAAGAGATATTCCTTTAAACAAAGCCCGAAGGATTGCTATTGCACCAGGACTTGGTTTGGCTTATCATAACCTTCGTCATAATCTCCTGACCATCAATTCGGATATCGTTCCTTATGAGGTGAACTCTGATTATGAAAAAAACAATCAGCATTTTTGGTATCTGGAAATTCCTTTAGAATTCCGATGGAGAAACTCTACAATGGAATCTCATAAATTCTGGAGAGTGTATGCCGGAATTAAATATAGTTATCTGTTGAGCAGCAAATCAATTTATGAAGGAAAACATGGTAATTTTACTTATAAGAATAATCCTGATCTGAATAAATCAATGATTGGTATGTATATTTCAGCAGGATTTAATACATGGAATCTCTATGCGTATTATGGCTTTCAACCTGTTTTCAAACAAAATATCATACCTAACAACAAAGGACTCAATTATTTTAATGTAGGTCTTGCCTTTTATATTTTATAAAAACGATATAGAAAAAGTGTGGAATACTAACTGAGGAATAATTCCTATCAGGCAACCGATAAGAATTTCACGGGTAGTATGTGCCTGAAGAGCTAATCTTGAGGATGCTAATAGGCCAAGCAAAAGAATTAAAATGCATAGTGGAAATATAAAGGGAAGATAATAACTCTGTGCTGTATGCATCATAAACATAACAAAGGCACTGAAACTAAGCATGTGTAAACTATACTTCTTTTTAAAAAAGAGACTTAGAAAAACAATACTGTACGAAACTGCGTAAGCAGTGAGAAAAAGCTTGAGTTCGTTACTCCTGTTCAGGAATAATATCTGAAAAACCAGAATATACATCAATACAATATTCAAAAAAACCGGAGCCTTTCTTTCACCTGTATCTTTTACCATGATAGAAGATGTAAGCATCTTAAACGATTTAAGAAATAAAAAGAGGATGACTGGTAATAGAAAGGTCATAATAGCAACCTGTATAACAGTGACGTAAATTTCGGTTGTATTATAAAAGTTTTGAGACAGATAATAAAAACATCCTGTAGCTATCAGCGGGATAAATACAGGATGAAATATATAGGAAAATATGCCTAAAAATTTTCTCAAAAGGCGGTTATATTTTTTTACGCATTCTTGCTACGGGTATATCAAGTTGTTCACGATATTTTGCAACAGTTCTTCGGGCAATAGGATACCCTTTTTCTTTTAATAATTCTGCGAGACGATCATCCGGATAAGGTTTTTGTTTATCTTCATCAGCAATGATGTTCTGTAATATTTTTTTAATTTCGATAGTAGAGACTTCTTCTCCCTGATCATTAATCATTGCTTCAGAGAAGAACTCCTTAATAAGTTTTGTACCGTATGGTGTTTCTACATATTTACTATTGGCTACTCTGGAAATAGTAGAGATGTCTAAGCCCACCATATCAGCAATATCTTTCAGAATCATTGGTTTTAGTTTCGTTTCATCTCCGTCAAGAAAATATTCCTGCTGATATTGTATAATTGCACTCATGGTTACAAATAGTGTTTCCTGCCGTTGTTTGATAGCATCGATAAACCACTTTGCACCATCGAGTTTTTGCTTGATAAATTGTACTGCATCTTTTTGTGCATTTGATTTATCTGCAGATGCCTTATACGTTTCAAGCATTTCCTGATAATCTTTTGATACGTGCAATTCAGGTGCATTTCTTCCGTTTAAAGACAATTCAAGCTCACCATCATTTATTTTTATCGTAAAATCAGGAATCACATGCTCAACAGCCTTTGAATTTCCTGCAAAAGCGCCACCCGGTTTAGGGTTTAACTTTTCAATCTCGTCAATGGCTTTTCTAAGCTGATCCTGACTTACACCATATTTCTGTAATAATTTTTCATAATGTTTTTTTGTAAAAGCATCAAATTGGTTCTCAATAATATCCGTTGCCAATTCTACAGCATCACTTGGTGTTTTATGACGTAACTGCAGTAAAAGACACTCCTGTAAATCTCTTGCACCAACCCCGGAAGGCTCCAGTTCGTGGATAATATTCAGAAGGATATCGGTAACCTTTTCTTCATCCGTATAAATCCCCTGAGTAAAGGCCATATCATCTACTATATCCTGAATGCTTCGTCGGATGTATCCCATATCATCTATACTCCCGACTAAAAACTCTGCAATTACACGATCTTCATCATTCAGCATAAAAGTATTCAGCTGATTGATTAAATCCTGATGGAAGCTTATCTGAGCTACTATAGGGCTGAATTTATCATCATCATCATCGCTATAGTTATTGGTTTGTAATTTATAGTCAGGGGTTTCGTCATCACTCAAATACTCGTCAATATTGATTTCATCAGTATCAATCCGTTCATTGTCATAGTCATCGAAATCATCCTGCTCCCCAAATTCATCTGCTTCCACATTGTCTTCTTTACCCGATTCAAGAGCCGGATTCTCTACCAGTTCTTCTTTTAATCGTTGTTCAAAAGCCAGCGTGGGCAATTGTATCAGCTTCATCAATTGTATTTGCTGAGGCGATAGTTTTTGAGATAACTTTAATTGTAAGTTTTGTTTTAACATATATTGAATAATGCTGCTAAGTTGGTGTACAAAAAATAGTTTAACCTATATCTGTTTCATCAAATTTATGAAAAAACGTTGATAAGTTAAACTATTATTATAGGATTAACGAATTGTAAATTAAAATTCTGCGTTTTGCGGTGTTCTTGGGAATGGTATTACATCACGGATGTTGGTCATACCCGTTACAAAGAGTACCATTCTTTCAAAACCTAAACCAAAACCGGAGTGTACTGCAGAACCAAATCTGCGGGTATCAAGATACCACCACAATTCCTCTTCAGAAATATCCAGCGCTTTCATTTTTTCTACCAATACATCGTAGCGCTCTTCTCTCTGAGAGCCGCCGACAATCTCTCCGATACCCGGGAATAAAATGTCCATGGCACGAACTGTCTTTCCATCTTCATTCAAGCGCATATAGAACGCTTTTATGTTTGCCGGATAATCAAATAAGATAACAGGGCATTTGAAGTGTTTCTCTACAAGAAAACGCTCATGTTCACTTTGTAAATCAGCTCCCCATTCTTCAATGATATATTGGAATTTTTTATTTTTATTTGGTTTGGAAGCTTTTAATATATCAATTGCTTCTGTATAAGAAACGCGTTTAAAGTTGTTTTCTAAAACGAATTGTAATTTCTCAATTAAACTCATTTCACTGCGTTCTGCCTGTGGTTTGCTTTTTTCTTCGTCTTTCAGTCGTTGTTCCAAAAACTTTAAATCATCTTCACATTTTTCCATGACATGACGAATGATTGACTTGATAAAATCTTCTGCAAGATCCATATTGGCATCGAGATCATTAAAAGCTACTTCGGGTTCAATCATCCAGAATTCAGCTAAATGGCGAGATGTATTTGAGTTTTCTGCACGGAAAGTAGGACCAAACGTATATACCTGACCTAAAGCCATCGCATACGTTTCAGCTTCTAATTGCCCGGAAACAGTCAAATTCGTATGTTTTCCGAAGAAATCTTCTTTATAGTTAATGGTGCCATCTTCATTTTTCGGAGCATTACCATCAAGAGAAAGCGATGTTACCTGAAACATTTCTCCGGCACCTTCAGCATCTGATCCGGTAATAATAGGCGTATTTACATATACAAATCCACTTTCCTGAAAATATTTATGTACCGCATAAGACAATACGCTTCTCACACGCATAATAGCTCCGAATACATTCGTTCTTACTCTTAAATGTGCATTTTCGCGGAGAAATTCCAAAGAGTGTTTTTTAGGCTGGATTGGGAATTTTTCAGGATCTGATTCTCCTAATATTTCTAAGGATTTTACCTGAATTTCGAATTTCTGACCTGCTCCCTGGCTTTCAATCAAAGTACCTTTTACCGCTATTGCTGCTCCGGTAGTAACTTTCTTTAATAATTCTGCCGGGAAATTTTCAAAATCAACAACACATTGTATATTATGTATAGTAGAACCGTCATTCAATGCAATAAATTGATTGTTTCTAAACGTTTTTACCCAACCTTTTGCGGTAATTTCTTGTAAAAGACTCGATCCATTTAAAAGATCAATTACTTTGGTGTGTCTCATTTCCGTGTATATTATAATTTTGAAAAATAACGTATTTTTAAAATACCCGCAAAGATAATGAATTATAGGATGATTGTAAAAGATTATTTTTCTACCAGATAAACCTTGGTTTTATGAGTATCTTTGCACAAAATAAAAATGAAAATGAATTGGATATTATTGATTATAGCCGGACTTTTTGAGATCGGATTTACGACCTGTCTTGGAAAATTCAGAGAAACTGCAGGAACAACTTCCTATTTATGGTTTCTGGGATTTTTAATAAGCCTTATTGTCAGTATGGCTTTATTGATGAAAGCTACTCAAACCTTACCTTTGGGAACTGCCTATGCAGTTTGGACCGGAATTGGTGCTGTAGGAACCGTATTGATGGGAATATTGTTTTTTAAAGAGCCCGTAGATTTTTGGAGGTTGTTTTTTATTTTTACATTGATTGCGTCTATCGTCGGATTAAAGTTTGTATCAAATTAACTTTAAGACTATTTGTCATAAAAAAATCCACTGAAAAGTGGATTTTTTAGCTTTATAATCGTAAAAAGCAACTACACTATAATATTTTTAGTAAGTGTAGAACTGTTTTTGGATGTATCGAAGAAGAAATCTATTTGTCCTAGTACAAGACCAAAGCAGCCTACCTGATTAATCATTACATCCTTATCTTCACTGTTTTTTACAATAGTAGGTTTGTCGAGGAACGTATGGGTATGTCCTCCGATGATTAAGTCAATATTTTTAGTTTGTGAAGCCAGCATCAAATCGCTCACATTATCACTCGCTATGTCATATTTATAGCCTAAATGGGAAAGACAGATGATCAAATCACATTTTTCCTGTTCTTTGAGAATACGGCTCATATCCTGGGCAACTTCAACGGGATTGATAAAAACAGTTTCTCCATATTCTCTTTTATTGACAAGTCCTGCCAGTTTTACGCCAAGACCAAAAACACCAATTCTGATACCATCTTTGATAAAAACCCGATACGGTTTTGTTAAGCCGTCCATTACCGTATTTTTAAAATCGTAATTGGCGTTCAGAATATCAAAATTAGCATTTACAACCTGGGAAGCCAGTCCGCCTACACCATTATCAAATTCGTGATTACCGATGGTAGTAGCGTCATATTGCAGCATATTCATCAGTTTTATTTCCAGTTCACCACCAAAATAATTAAAATAAGGGGTTCCCTGAAACATATCACCGGCATCGAGCAAGAGAACATTTTTACTCTCCTTTCGGATTTTGTCTATCAAAGTTTTACGTTTGGCAACGCCTCCCTGATTTGGATATTTTCCGTGATCAGAAGGAAAAGGATCTATATGACTGTGGGTGTCGTTGGTATGTAGAATGGTTAAACGCTTTAAATCATTTCCTGTAAAACTGGATAAGGATAAACCTCCAAGGGCAACAAAGGCAGTTCCTGAGGCAGTTTTCTGTAAAAAATCTCTTCTATTCATTGCCTTCTTCAATTATATGTTGGGTTGTAATAACCGGTAGTTCAGGATGTTTTTTAAAATATTCAATAAGCACATTGCGCAGTTTGTAATCCATGGTATAGGTGCGTACAGCTTTGGTAAAAAATACCATACTGTCACCTCCTTGTGCAAGATAATCGTTGGTAACAATAAGGTATGTCTTTTCAGGTGAAACAATTTTGCCGTTGATATATACATTTTTCAGCTGTTGCGTTTTAGCATCAATATGAATGAAAATACCTGCTAACGGATGGGGCTTTTTATTAGCAAGCATATAGTTTGCCAATTCTATGATTTGTTCGCCTTTTAATTCAAGTACCACTGCTTCGTTTTCAAAAGGCATTACTTCAAATGCAGCACGGGTAGTTACATCTCCCTCAGAAATTACAGAGCGGATGCCACCGTGGTTAAGCATACAGCCATCAATATTTTTTTGATATCTTTTCTGAAACACAGGATTTACAATTTCTACAGTAGCTTCTGCAAATAGATTTCCGATGATGGTTTCCCATTTTCCTTTTGATTTGTCCATAGTTATAGGACTGTGAGAAAGGACTTTGCTCAGATCTTCATCGATATGTTTTTTATAAGGGGCTACAAACTTATCTATAGAAAGGTCGGGAGCAAGGGTGTCGGAGACAGAGATGTTTTTGCCTTTTATTTCTGTATTTCGATACAGATGCGGGCTGCATGCGAAAAATGCATTTATTGAGATTAAGAATAAAAATAAACTAATAAATGAAGTCTTTTTTTTAGAAAATCGTATCATTAAATCTTCCTTAAATTATTTAACTTTGTGTAGTGGTAAAATTACAACGATTTTATTCATTGTAAAACATCATGATGTTAAAATACCTTCTACTAAAATTTAAATATAAAATTCAATGCAAAAGTTTATCGGTACCGGAGTAGCACTTGTAACTCCTTTTAAAAATGATTTTTCTGTAGATGTGGAAGCCCTTGAGAGAATTGTAAAATTCAATATTGAAGGCGGAATAAATTACTTGGTTGTATTGGGAACCACTGCTGAAGCAGCCACTCTCACCAAAGAAGAAAAAGAATTAGTAAAAAGTACCGTAAAAAAAGCAAACAATAATACATTGCCATTGGTATTGGGAGTAGGTGGTAATAATACAATGGAAATAGTACATCAGCTACAAACTGAAGATTTATCGGGGTTTGATGCAATTTTGTCTGTTTCTCCTTATTATAACAAGCCAACTCAGGAAGGAATTTATCAGCACTTCAAAATGATTGCAGCGCATTCGCCTTTACCGGTTATAATTTATAATGTTCCGGGCAGAACTTCAAGCAATATGTTGCCGGCTACCGTAATACGACTTGCAAATGATTGTGATTCTATCATAGGAATTAAAGAAGCGGCCGGAGACATTGTTCAGGCAATGCAACTGATAAAAGACAGACCAGAAGGCTTTTTAGTAATTTCGGGAGACGATATGATTACGCTACCTATGGTACTTGCAGGAGGAGATGGTGTTATTTCTGTGATTGGAGAAGGTTTTCCTCATGCGTTTTCAAAAATGGTACAGTTGGGATTAGAAAGAAAAGCGGATGAGGCTTATCAGATACACTACCAGTTGAGTGATAGTATCAATATGATATTTGAACAGGGAAATCCGGCTGGTATCAAAGAGGTTTTCAAGGCGTTGAACCTATCGGAAAATACGTTAAGACTTCCTTTGGTTCCTGTAAACAGCGATCTATCAAATCGTATTACTCAGTTTGTCAAAGAATTTAAAAACTAAATAATCAAAAAAGAAACAGTATGCTATCAAAAAAAATTGAATCCGCTTTAAACAAGCAGATAAAAATAGAAGGAGATTCATCGCAAATATATCTGGCTATGGCTTCATGGGCAGAAAATCAGGGTTTTGAAGGAATTGCCACTTTCATGTATGCGCAGTCAGATGAAGAGCGTGTACATATGCTGAAACTGGTAAAATATATCAATCAGCGCGGTGGCGAAGCAATTATACCGGCGGTTATACAGCCAGAATTAGATCATACCTCTTTCAAAACATTATTTACCCAATTGTTTGAACATGAGGTGTATGTTTCTGCAAGTATTAATGAGTTGGTTCATGTTTCTCTGGAAGAAAGAGATTATGCTACTCATAATTTCTTGCAATGGTATGTATCAGAACAGATAGAGGAAGAAGCTACGGCACGTACTATTTTAGATAAAATCAACCTGATCGGTGATGACAAAGGAGGCTTGTATCTGTTTGATAACGATATTAAAAATTTCCCTTCCATACAGACCAATCTGGCGTAATAATATTAACGAAAAATTAAGTGGATTATTAAAAAAAGATGTTTTTATTTGGACATCTTTTTTTATGTCTAAAAAAAGAATTGTAGAGTCAATTATAAATATTAAATTTGCATTTGCTGTTAAACATGGTTTGATGGTGTATAAAAACCGATTTATGAAGAAAATTTCCTGTGCTTTATTATTAATGCTTGCATTGACAGGCTGTAAGTCTACGTATCAGAAAGCTATGAAATCAGAAGATGTGGCTTATAAAATAGCTGCAGCTCATGATTTGTATGAAAAGGGGAAGTACCGAAAAGCGACGCGTTTATATGAGCAGGCAAAGCCGAAAATAGGCATTGCTCCTGAAGCACAGATGCTGTACATCAACTATGCTAAATCGCAGATGGCTTTAAAGAATTATGAATTGGCAACACCTATTATTAAGGAGTTTAACTTAAAATATCCTGCGAGTGTATTCAGAGAAGAGATGATGTATTTAGAAGCTTATACCTTATATCTGAGATCAGAAGATTATAAATTGGATCAGTTGGTTACACATGATGGTATTGCAAAATTTCAGGAATTTCTCGCTGCTTATCCGCAATCAGAAAAAGCTGATTTAGCTAAAAAATACAGCAAAGAGCTGGTGGAGAAAATAGAGCGTAAAGCTTTTGAAAATGCAAAACTGTACAATAAGATAGGGGAATATACACGTGATTATAATGCGGCAATGATTTCTTTGGATAACTTTATGCTTGATTATCCGGGCTCCGTTTTCAAAGAAGATGCACTGTTTTATAAATTCGATTCTGCTTATAAATTAGCAATAAACAGTGTGTACAGCAAAATGGAAGAACGCTTAAAAAATGCTCAGGTAGCATATAAAAGCTTGATTTCATTCAATGAAAATACAAAATACAAGGCAGATGCTGATCAGATGTTGGCACGTGTTGAAAAGGAATTACAACAATTTACAAATTAATTATTTAAATGGACTTAAAAAAAACGAATGCACCGGTAAATACGGTTACGTATAATAAAGATGAAATAGAAGCATCTACTGGTAATATTTATAAAGCAATCACCATCATTGCTAAAAGAGCCAACCAAATCAATAGCGAAATTAAAAAGGAGCTTATTGATAAATTGGATGAGTTCGCTACGTATAATGATAGTTTAGATGAGGTATTTGAAAATAAAGAACAAATTGAAGTATCTAAATATTATGAAAAACTACCAAAAGCTCATGCTTTGGCAGTAGAAGAGTGGTTAGATGGTGAAGTAACTTACAAAGAACCTTCTAAATAATATACCGATGTCTGTTTTAAGCGGTAAAAAAATAGTGCTGGGTATTTCCGGCGGTATTGCTGCATATAAAACAGCAATATTAGTTAGATTATTCATAAAAGCAGGTGCTCAGGTTCAGGTAATCATGACACCTGCTTCTCGTGATTTTGTTACCCCGTTAACATTATCAACTTTGTCTAAACGTCCTGTATATTCTACTTTTTATGAAGATCAGAATGGTGCTACATGGAACAACCATGTAGAACTGGCACTTTGGGCTGACATCATGCTTATTGCGCCGGCTACAGCAAATACCCTTTCAAAAATGGTTACCGGAGCTTGTGACAACCTGTTACTGGCAACGTACCTTTCTGCAAAATGCCCCGTGTATTTTGCCCCGGCAATGGATTTGGATATGTACAAACATCCTTCCACAGTGCATAATTTTTCCCTTTTAGCTTCTTATGGAAATATAATGATTCCCGCAGAATCCGGTGAATTGGCATCCGGTCTGTCCGGTGAAGGACGAATGGCGGAACCTGAAAATATACTTCGCTTTTTAGAAAATCATATTGTTGCAGAAACTTCTTTAAAAGGTAAAAAAGTATTGGTTACTGCAGGTCCTACTTATGAATCCATTGATCCTGTCCGCTTTATCGGAAACCATTCTACTGGAAAAATGGGATTTGACATTGCAGAAGCAATGGCTGATAAAGGAGCCGAAGTGATTTTAGTCACAGGACCCACTCATCTGAAAAACAGAAACACCACCATAACGAATATTAAAGTTGAGTCTGCCCAGCAGATGTATGATGTCTGTCATCAATATTTTGATTCTGTTGATGTTGTCGTAGCTGCAGCAGCAGTAGCAGATTACAAACCAAAAGTTGTGGCGGCACAGAAAATAAAAAAGAACGAAAGTACGTTTACAATAGAGTTAGAGAAAAATCCGGACATACTTGCTTCTTTAGGAGAAAGAAAAAAGCAGCAGTATCTCGTAGGGTTTGCTTTGGAAACAGAGAATGAAATTGAACACGCAAAAGCTAAAATCAAGAAAAAGAATTTAGATCTTATTGTTTTAAACTCCTTAAATGATGAAGGAGCAGGTTTTGGTAAACCAACAAATAAGGTTACCTTTATTGATAAAGATTTTAATATCTTTCCGCAAGAGTTGAAATCAAAAGAAGCAGTAGCTGAGGATATTGTAAATAAAATAAAAGAACATTATGAAATATAGATGGCTTGTTATTGTCTTTGTACTATTTGGTTTTTTTGTTCAGGCACAGGAACTGAATACTACGGTAGAAATAAATTCTGATGCGGTTGCACAATCCAATAAACAGGTGTTTAAGACGCTGAAAACAGCTGTAAAAGAATTTATGGACAATACGCAATGGTCAACTAAAAATGTAAACAGAAGCGAAAAAATAGACTGTAATATTCTTATTATCATTAAAACACTGGATGTAAATAATTTTTCAGGAAGCATACAAGTGCAATCTTCAAGACCTGTTTACAATTCTAACTATTCGTCACCGGTTTTTAATTTCAGAGATGAAGATTTTGATTTTCAATATATAGAATTTGAAGCGCTGACCTATAGCGAAAATAATATTTCTTCCAATCTTGTAGCCGTTTTATCTTTTTATGCCAATATTATTGTAGGTATTGATGCCGATTCCTTCTCACTAAACGGAGGGACTCCAAATTTACAGAAAGCACAGAATATTGTAAATATGGCACAACAGATGAATGCCAAAGGCTGGAAACAGGAAGGAAATAAAAACAATCGTTTTGCGGTTGCAAATGAAATTCTTTCAGGAGCCAATGCTTCATACAGAGAAGCTATTTATCAATATCACATACACGGTATGGATCTTATGGCAGATAATCCTTTAGAGGGTAAAAAAGGAGTGAAAACAGCTTTGGATATCCTTTCTAATGTACATAGAAACCGACCAAATGCACTGCCAACACGTATGTTTTTTGATGCTAAAGCAGATGAAATCGTTTCTATTTTTTCTGCCGGACCTGAGTTCAATAAACAAAGTGTTGTAGAAGTTCTGACAAAAATATCACCTCTCAACGGAGGTAAATGGAACAGAATGTAACTCTGAGAACAGTATGTTAATAAACTTATCTATTAAAAATTACGCGCTTATAGCGTATTCTTCTATTGCTTTTTCTGATCAGTTTTCAATCATAACTGGTGAAACCGGGGCTGGTAAATCTATTTTACTCGATGCTTTAGGTTTGGTATTAGGAAAACGTGCTGATTTGAGTGTACTCAGAGATAAAGATGAAAAATGTATTATAGAAGCACAATTTCAGATTGGCAATTATACTTTGCAACCTTTTTTTGAAACAAATGATATTGATTATGAGGAGCAGACAATTGTGCGTAGGGAAATTTTACCTTCCGGAAAATCAAGAGCTTTTGTAAATGACAGTCCGGTAAATCTGAATGTTTTGCAGGCCTTGGGAGATAAGTTGCTCGATATCCATTCTCAGCATCAGACTCAGGAACTTACAAATGAAGTTTATCAGATAGAAATCATTGATGCCATTGCACAAACACGACCCTTAATTTCAGAATACCAATATCAGCTACAGGCTTATAAAAAAGCAAAAAAACAACTCAACACACTCGAAAACCAACAGGCGGCTTTGTTGAAGGAACAGGATTACAATACTTTTTTACTTGAGGAACTTATTAGTGCAGAACTAAAATCCGGTGAACAGGAAGAGCTCGAATCTGAATTTGAGAAACTCAACAATGTAGAATTTGTAAACGAACATTTAGAAAAAGCCATTGCGGTTCTCAATGATGAACAATACGGTGTACTGCATCTGCTGAGAGAAATAAAAAGTAGTTTGCTGAAAGTAGCACCAATTGCATCAGACTATCAGGAACTGACAGATAGATTGATGAGTGTAGAAATTGAGCTCAATGATATCAAACATGAGGCCGAACTGGCAAATGAACGACTTATAAAAGATCCGTATCAGTTAGAATTGATCAACAGTAAATTACAGAACATCTATAACCTGCAAAAAAAGCATCAGGTGCAGACCGTAGAAGCTTTATTGGACATTCAAAACGAACTGAATGCAAAGGTTTTTCAGGCAGAAGGCATTTCAGAAGAAATTACAGCGTTGCAGCATCAGATTTCTGAAGCGGAAATAAGCTTAAGAAACCTTGGAAAACAGATTCATGAAAGCAGGTTAAAGATCATTCCTGCGTTGACGGAAGAAATCAAAGCAATAATCAGTCCTTTGGGCATGCCAAATGCCCAGTTTCAGTTTGATCTTAAACTGTCCGATACCTTTTTATCAAACGGGATGGATGAAATAGAATTGCTGTTTTCTGCCAATAAGGGCATGATGCTTGGTTCTATGAAAAAGACAGCCTCAGGCGGAGAAATGTCACGTATTATGCTTGCCATTAAAGCAATTTTGGCTAACTATCTTCATCTGCCAACCATTATATTTGATGAAATTGATACCGGAGTATCAGGAGATGTGGCTGATAAAATGGGAAATATTATGAAACAGATGGGGCATAAAATGCAGGTTTTTGCCATTACCCATTTACCTCAGGTAGCAGCCAAAGGAAACCAACATTATAAAGTTCGTAAAGACAACGATATGGAACAAACGGTTTCAGAAATCAAACAATTGACAAAAGAAGAGCGCATTTTAGAAATAGCACAAATGCTGTCTGGAAAAAACATAACGGATTCTGCTATCAACCACGCCAAAGAGTTATTGGCTGAAGTACAGTAAAACATAAAAAAGGATTAGTGAAAACTAATCCTTTTTCTTTTTGCCGTTATTAAATTTAATATTTCCTAAAACATTGGGTTTAGCACTAAATGTTTTTTTCTTAGGTTTAAATTCTTCTTTTTTAGGTGTTTCTTTTGATGCTTTAATCACAGGTTTTGGTTTACTGTTGTTTTCCTTACCGGCGTGCATCTGCTCTTTATTCTTTTTTAAAACCTCCTGAGGATTTTTAGGATTTTCTTTAGTTCCTCTTAAATAAATAACAAGACCGTTCAAAAAATTTCTCAGAATCTGATCCTGGCATTCCATATATTTTGGATGATCTTCTGCTCTGAAGAAATTACCTATTTCTCCTTTTGAAACTCTGAAATCAACCAATTCTAAAATTTCTACAATCTGATCGTCACGCAACTGTAATGCTACGCGTAATTTTTTTAAGATATCATTATTTGTAATCATGTGATAATTTTTACCAAAGGTATTTATAAATAACATATAAAAATCAAAGCGATTTTACATTTTGTAAGATTTCTTTTGTAAATTAGTTTTTTTCAAAAAAAGACATAAAATAACCATATACTTAATACCGTAATCTTATGAGTTACTATAAAATTAGTGATTTAGAACAATATTTTAAACATTATAAAAAATCAGTTAGAGAACCGAGGAAATTCTGGGGGAAAATAGCAGAAGAAAACTTTCTCTGGTATCAGGGATGGGAAAAGGTTTTTGAGTTTGAAATGATCAAAGGAGAGATTAAATGGTTTTTAGGAGGTAAGGTAAATATTGTTAAAAACTGTATCGACAGACATCTTTCTAAAAGAGGCGATAAGCCCGCTATTATTTTTGAACCGAACAGTATTGAAGAAAAAGAACAGATCATTACTTACAATGAATTATACACACGTGTAGCGAAAATGGCAAACGTGCTGAGAAGTCAGGGGGTAAAAAAAGGCGACAGAGTATGTATCTATCTTCCTATGATACCTGAACTGGCAGTTGCTATGCTGGCATGTGCCCGTATCGGAGCCATACATTCTGTAATTTTTGCAGGTTTTTCTGCGGCGGCGGTCAATGCACGCGTAAAAGATTGCGGTGCTAAAATGATCATCACAGCTGATGGAAGTTACAGGGGTGCTAAAACACTTCAATTAAAAACCATCATTGATGAAGCGATAAAAGAAGAAACTTCTGTAGAAAAAGTATTAGTAGTTAAAAGAACGGGTGAGGAAGTGAGCATGAAAGAGGGCAGAGATATCTGGCTGGCACCTCTTTATGAAGAAGCAGAAGAAACAAATATCGCTGAAATAATGGATTCTGAAGATCCGTTATTCATTCTTTATACTTCGGGTTCAACCGGAAAACCTAAAGGAATGGTTCATACTACGGCAGGATATATGGTTCAGACGGCTTATACCTTTAACAATGTTTTTCACAACAATGATGATGATGTTTTTTGGTGTACAGCTGATTTAGGCTGGATTACAGGGCATTCTTATCTGTTATATGGTGCCTTGTTGAATGGGGCTACAACAGTATTGTTTGAAGGAATACCTACCTATCCTGATGCCGGAAGATTCTGGTCAATAATTGATAAATATAAAGTTACACAGTTTTATACTGCTCCGACTGCTATACGTTCCCTTATGACGGAAGATTATGAACATGTTACCAAACATGATTTATCATCCTTAAGAGTTTTAGGTTCTGTCGGTGAGCCTATTAATGAAGAAGCATGGCATTGGTTTAACGATTTCATTGGTAAAAAGAGATGTCCTATTGTGGATACCTGGTGGCAGACCGAAACAGGAAGCATCATGATATCTCCTTTAGCGTATGTAACGCCGGCAAAACCCACGTATGCGACACTACCTCTTCCGGGGATTCAGGCTGTACTTATGGGCGAAAAAAACACGGAAATTACCGGAAATCAGGTAATGGGAAGTCTTTGTATTAAATTTCCATGGCCATCGATGGCGCGCACTATATGGGGGGATCATGAGCGGTATATAAAAACGTATTTCTCAGATTTTCCGGGTACCTATTTCACAGGAGACGGTGCGTTACGCGATGAAGTCGGCTACTATAGAATTACCGGAAGAACAGATGATGTAGTCATTGTATCCGGGCATAATCTCGGAACTGCTCCGATCGAGGATGCGATTAATCAGCATCCGGCAGTAGCAGAGAGTGCAGTGGTTGGTTATCCGCACGAAATAAAAGGAAATGCTTTATATGGATACATAACCCTTAAAGCTGAAGGAACAAGCCGTGATAGAGAGAATGTTCGTAAAGAAATCAATCAGCTGATTACGAGCCATTTCGGTCCTATCGGTAAATTGGATAAAATACAGTTTGTAGATGACTTGCCAAAAACGCGTTCAGGGAAAATTTTGCGCCGTATTCTGCGCTCAATTGCTACCAACGAGATGGATAATTTTGGAGACACTTCTACCATGATCAATCCTGAAGTTGTACAGCATATAATCGACAATAAATTATAAAAAATTAAGTCCCGGTTTTTTCCGGGATTTTTTGTTTATACTTTCAAATGCATTATTTTTGAAGAAAACCCAAAATATGACTTCATTCTCTAATGAGATTATTGATATAGGACAATTGCCGCAATATCAGCAAACAATTTTAACACCTGTTTCGCAAAAATACATCAAGGTTGTTTATTTTAATATTGTACTTGCCAATCTTATATTTATTGGTTTAGCGGCAATAGCTGTTTATTTTTTAGACAAAGAAGAAATAGACCAATACCATATACTGATCGCGGTTGCAACAATCGTTCTCATCATACTCAACACGGTATTTTCTATAGTTTCTTTTAAGAGAAAAAGTTTTGCTTTCCGTACGCATGATGTGATTTACCGTTCAGGGATATTGTCTGAAATCAATGAAATCATTCCTTACAACAGGCTTCAGCATGTAGTGCTCAAACAAGGTTTTTTATCCAGAATGCTTGGATTGGCAACCATAGAAATGTTTACAGCGTCAAGTACCAATAAACAGGTAGCGATTCCCGGAATTGAACGGCAAAAGGCAGAAAACATAAAAGACCTGCTGCTCAATAAAATCCAGGAGATCGAAAACGATGAAACCGTTCAGGATATACATCAAGAGTCAAAAGATCCGTCTAATGGAGCGTAGCACACTGAACCTTTCTGTCCCCCAACGACAATCAAAAATTGGCTTGATTGTGCTGATTGGGTATTCTTTGGGGAAAAATCTAAAAGCATTTATTCCTCTTTTATTCGTTATTTTACTCAGAGAGAGCGGCAGGGAAGATAAAATAGGATATTATATAATTGGTTTTGTCATCATCCTGCTGTTTATTATCCTGAACAACTATATTCGTTTTCGTTACTTTAAATTTTATATCAATGAGGATACGGAAGAATTTATTCTTGAAAGTGGCTGGCTCAATAAAAACAAAACTGTCATCAAGCTTGATAAAATACAACAGGTAAATCTAAATCAGAAACTGTTACACCGCCTTCTCAATGTGTATCAGACTGAAATTGATACTGCGGGATCGGCTCAAACAGAAGTTACGATAAAAGCGGTTTCAGCCGAAGTTGCTCAGGCGCTTAAAGAACGCCTGCTCCAAAAAAGGACCGCATCAGATGAAGTTTTTGTTGAAGAAGATATTCCTGAAAAAAACATTGCTGATGAAACGTATAAAAAAGTAGCCATTTCTTTAGGCAGTCTTATAAAAATAGGACTTACAAGGCATTATATACAAACTTTTCTGCTTATCCTTCTGTTGTTATTTCAGCTCATAGAGAAGGTTGATGATTATTATACAAAAGATGATCAATCACTATACAGCGAAGTAATGGATTATACAGCAGCCAATATGACAGGATTTTTAATCGTTATCGGTGTGGTAATAAGTCTTGTTATAGTGATATTGGTAAACCTAACAAGAACCATTCTGAAATATTATAATTACAAGATTTCTTTGGAAAATGATTCTTTACTCATTTCTTATGGATTATTAGAAACGAAAAACATTATTGTAAGACCACCGCGCGTACAGTTTGTTAAAATTTCACAGAATTATTTTCAGAAACTGCTAAAAGTTCTGGAGTTAAAAATTTTACAGTCAGATTCTGATAAAGGAGATAAGAAAAAGGGGATAGGTATTGATATTCCGGGAGTTTCTCCCGCTGAAAAAGAAGTGGTATTACAACAGATTTTCAACAAAATGTTTGAAAAGCGCAACGGTATAGCACCTCATATCAGAAAATGCATCCTGCACATTATCTGGTTTGTTTTATTGCCTGTTATGGTAGCTTTTGTTGTCATTTATCAATATTATGATCCTACATATTTGTGGATACTGCCTCCGGTTTTCGTTTTTTTGTTGTTCTATCAGATCATTACCTATAAAAATGCATTTCTGTATGCGGATAAAGAATTTATCATATTTAAAAGAGGGTTTTGGGATGTTGAATATTCTATTCTTGAAATTCATAAAATACAACAAATCAGAACATATCAATACCAGTGGCATCGGAAAAATAACATAGGGAGTCTTGCGATTTATACAGCTGGCGGTACGCTGCATTTTACAGTAAGCGATTACAAAGAAATAAATGAAAGAGTAAATTACTGGTTGTATGAAATTGAAAGTAAAAATAAGCCGTGGATGTAATAAAGTGAGTACCTTTGGGAATTAATAATTTTTATGAAAAAGTGGATTAAAGCAGCGCGATTGCGTACACTGCCCTTATCTGTTTCAGGTATTATAGCCGGTACGGCTTGTGCGTATCAAAGCTATCACGAGCAACAGAATTTTTGGAGCATATTTATTTTATGCCTTCTGACAACATTATTTTTACAGGTCTTATCTAACTATGCCAATGATTATGGTGATGCTGTAAAGGGAACCGATAATGAAAACCGTGTAGGCCCGAAAAGAGCAGTACAAAGTGGAGAAATTACTGCTGGCCAAATGAAAAAAGCTATTATTGTTATGGCAACTCTTTCTCTGATAAGCGCATTAGCGGTGATCTTTACTGCCTTTGGAAAAGAACAGTTTGCTATGGCCGTTTTCTATTTTATACTGGGTGTTGCCTGTGTTGCGGCAGCGATCAAATATACAGTAGGTGGCAGTGCGTATGGCTACAGAGGATTCGGAGATATTTTTGTTTTTCTGTTTTTTGGTGTGGTAAGTACGGTAGGGTCTTATTTTTTGTATGCTCAGCAATTAGACTTCCGCGTGTTTTTACCCGCAGTTACCATCGGATGCCTCAGTACAGCCGTACTCAACATGAATAATATGCGGGATATTCACAACGATACCGTTATGAATAAAAATACTCTTGTCGTAAAAATGGGATTCAATAAAGCCCGTATTTACCATTTTTCACTCATTATGGTAGCGGTGATTGCTTTAAATACCTATGCACTATGGATGAATTTTAAAGGGTACCAATACATTTATCTGATTGGTTTTGTGCCTTTAATAAAAAATCTGAAAGTTGTTAACACAGTTATTGATCCAAGAAATTTAGATCCTGAATTAAAAAGAGTATCTTTAAGTACCTTTTTTATAACCCTGTTATTTGCAATTGCAATACTATTAAACTAAAAAGATATGAAAATAACGTATTACGGACATGCCTCTTTAGGAATTGAGGTAAACGGAAAAAACATCATTGTAGATCCTTTTATTTCAGCTAATGAACGGGCATCACATATTGATGTTTCATCCTTAAAAGCGGATTATATATTGCTGACGCATGCTCATGGAGATCATGTGTTAGATGTTGAAACTATCGTAAAAAATAACAGTGAAGCAGTAATTGTTTCCAATGCTGAAATTGCCTCTTACTATGAAGCTAAGGGCTATAAAACACATCCTATGAACCATGGAGGAACGTGGAATTTTGATTTCGGCAAAGTAAAATATGTCAATGCCATTCATTCCAGTTCATTTCCCGATGGTACTTATGGCGGCAATCCGGGTGGGTTTGTGATTGAAACCGATGAAAAGAATGTCTATATTGCCGGAGATACAGCTCTTACATACGATATGAAACTGATACCGATGAGAGCACCTTTAGATTTAGCAATTCTTCCAATCGGTAATAATTTTACAATGGATGTTGATGATGCAACGATCGCAGCAGAATTTTTAGAAGTAGATCGTGTGTTGGGATACCATTTTGACACTTTCGGATTTATTAAAATAGAAAAAGAAGTAGCCATTCAAAAATTTGCCAATAAGAAAAAGGATTTGGTCTTGTTGGAAATCGGTGATGCTCTCGAGATATAAAACGAACTATTAGAAGATAAAAAATGGATGGCTGATGTATTTCAGTTGTCCAATTTTTTTATCTGTACGTTAAAAAACAAACACATGATACAAGCAACATTTAACAAATACATACTTCAGTTTAAGAGGCCTTCGGGAACTTCAAGAGGTGTGATGACAGAAAAGGAAACCTGGTTCCTGATATTGCGTGAAAACGGAAAAACAGGAATAGGAGAGTGCGGTATTCTGCGCGGATTAAGTTATGATGATGTGTTGGATTATTCAGACAAATTGCAATGGGTGTGTGATCATATCCATTTAGGTAAAGAGGCATTGTGGGAAGCATTGAGATCCTATCCTTCGATTCAGTTTGGAATAGAGCAGGCTTTTCTTTCCCTGCAAAGTGAAAATCCGTATATTTTGTTTCCCGGCAGATTTACTGATTCTCAAAAAGCCATTCCTATAAACGGGTTAATCTGGATGGGTGATCCTGATTTTATGAAAGAGCAGATTGATGAAAAGCTGGCCAATGGTTTTTCTTGTGTTAAACTCAAAATAGGAGCGATAGATTTTGACAGAGAAATGGAATTAATCCGTTATATCCGTAGTCGGTATACACCTGAAGTAATGGAAATAAGGGTCGATGCCAATGGCGGTTTTGATAAAAGTAATGCTTTATATAAATTAAATCAATTATCTGAATTTAAATTACATAGTATAGAGCAACCTATCAAAACAAAACAGTATGACAGTATGGCAGAGCTATGCAAAAATACGCCTTTTCCGATAGCTTTGGATGAAGAACTGATTGGCGTCTTACATTTTGATGATAAAGAAAATCTATTGCTTAAAATCCGGCCACAATACATCATTTTAAAGCCGAGTCTGGTAGGTGGATTTAAAGGATGCGAAGAATGGATTGCTCTGGCAGAAAAATATGGTATAGGTTGGTGGGTAACTTCTGCTCTTGAAAGCAATATTGGCTTAAATGCTATTGCGCAATGGACGTTTACTTTAGAAAATGATATGCCTCAGGGATTGGGAACCGGTGCTCTTTATACCAATAATATTACTTCTCCATTAGTTGTTCAAAACGGACATCTTTGGTATGACAGTACTTTGAATTGGAATACTTCTTTTTTAGAGTAAAAGTGTATTTCAGCTCTTTTGCTATTTTTTTGAACAGATATAAAATAACATAATAGTAGTATTAATTCGATTCCTTAGAATAAAAAAAAGCTGTCGCATCCGACAGCTTTTTTTGTTTTATTTAAAACTTACTTTTTAATGACTTTTATCAATTGTTCTTTTGAGTCAGCAGTCAGTTTTATCATATAAACTCCTGCAGAAAGGTGGCTCATATCTGTTGTGATTTCCGTTGAAGAAGTTACTTCTTTTCCAACTCTTCTTCCGGACATATCATATATTTCTATACCGGTTAAGATTTCTGAATAACGGATTGTTAAGCTGTTTTCCACCGGATTCGGATAAAATTGCAGGGCATCTTTATCAAAACCGTCAAGACCTAAAGTTACCTGAACAGTTACCGGAGTTGGTAAACTCGGGCATCCGTTCGTACCGATGATTACAGCGTAATACGTTTTATTATTCTGTAAAGGCATTCCATTAGACAAAGGATTGTAACCATTTACAGCATCGTTATACGTGATATGCCATACAACATTCAGCTGATTCATAACAAGATCTCCGATAACAGCACCTTCCTCAAACGTTTGTGATAAACTACCTGTAGGAGAATCCGGAATACTGTTAATAGTGACAGTAACTGCTTTGCGCAATGATTCACAACCTGCTTCTACTTTTGCTACATAGTAAGTAGTAGTACTCAATTGGGTATTTTGAGTCAGAGCTGTACTTGCTGTGGCAGTTGTATACCATCGGTACGTAATACCTGTAGGGGCAATAATATATAAGTCTGCTACCGTTGCGTTTCCGCAAAACTGAAAATTATTGACCTGCGGTGCAGTCATATTAATAATTTTTACAGTAACTGCACGTCTTTCAGAAGAACAAGTATTGAGGTTTTGTGCTACATAATACACGCCGGTAGTCAGGGCGGTTTCATTTGATAATGCTTCCTGAGCTGTGGCACTGCTATACCATGAAAGGGTAGCTCCGTTTACACCTTGTGCTACAAGGTCAGCCACTGTAGCGCTGCCACAGAAGGTTTGCAGAGCAGCTGATGGTTTGTTCAATGCAGGTAATACAGTAATCTGAAAAGCAGTTTTTTGAGATTCGCACTGATCAATAGTGCGTGTCGCATAATAGGTACCTGAAGTCAGTACAGTAGCCTCTGAAAGAGGAGTCTGGGCTGTAGAAGAAGCGTACCATTTAATGATTCCGGTACTGTTTACCATTGCGTTGAGCTGGCTCAGCACTGCAGCATTACATACATTTATATGCTGTGTTGCTAAAGGCGTAACCACATCTTTGATGACTACAGCAACTGCTTTTCGGATACTTTCACAATTGTTAAGCGTTTGTGTAGCATAATAGGTTCCCGTAGTAAGAACAGTTGTGCCGGGTAATACTTCTGTCGATGTTGGGGAAGCATACCATTTGATATTTTGTCCTGTAGCGGATAGACTGTTTAAAGTTGCATTTGCACAAAATGTCTGAGTAGCTGCCGTAGGGGTAGGCGTTTGGTGAACGGTTACCGCAACTGCTCTTCGGTTGCTTTCACACAATTCTATAGTTTGGGTAACATAGTAGGTACCGGTTGATAAAATAGTATCAAACGTTAATACTTCAGTAGAGGTTGCCGAGGCATACCACTTTAGTGATGTTCCTGTAGCAGTTAGATCCTGAAGTGTAGCACCGCTACAGAATGTTTGTGAGGTAGCAGTAGGCTGTGGTGTCTGATGAATAGTGACTGCTACTGCTTTTCGTTCACTTTCGCATATATTGAGCTTTTGTGTAGCGTAATAAGTTCCTGTTGATAGAGCTGTATTGGGTTGTAATGCTTCAACTGCTGTAAGAGAAGCATACCATTTGATGGTGCTTCCTGTTGCAGAAAGATCAGCTACAGTTGCCTGAGTGCAAAATACCTGATCTGTAGCTGTAGGCATTGGTGTAGTATTGATTGTAACCATCACAGCTTTACGGGCACTCTCACAATTGTTCAGTGTTTGAGAAACATAATAGGTAGTTGCGTTTGTCAATGCTGTATCAGACGGTAATACTTCCGTTGAAGAATTGGTCGCATACCATTTCAATGCTGTTCCCGTAGCAGATAAATCAGCTATTGTTGCCTGAGCACAGAATACCTGATCTGTAGCTGTAGGAATTGCCGTCTGATGAATCGTAACCAATACCGGTTTTCTACCGCTTTCGCAGGAATTGATGGTTTGCGTTACGTAATAAGTAGTATTATTTGTTAAAGTTGTTGTGCTTGCTAAAACCTGTGTAGATGTCTCTGATGCATACCATTTGACAGCAGTACCTGTTGCAGTCAGATTATTGATTGTAGCTTCATTACAAAATACCTGATCTGTGGCAGTAGGCAGCGCTGTCTGATTTACAGTGATTGTGACTGCTTTTTTTGAACTCTCGCAACCGTTAATGGTTTGTGTCACATAATAAGTACCTGTTGTTACAGCAGTATTGTTCGTCAAAGCCGTAGTTGAACTGTTCGTCGCATACCATTTGATATAACTTCCGGTTGCCTGTAAAGTGGCAACTGTAGTGGTTCCGCAAAAGGTTTGAGCATCTGCCACAGGCTGTGCTGTCTGGTTAATGTTTACCTGAACAGCCGTTCGGGGGCTTTCACAACCGTTCAAGGTTTGAGAAACATAATAAGTAGTGTTCGTCAATGCTGTTGTACTTGTCAAAGCAGTCGTTGCCGTAGCTGTTGCATACCATTTTAAAGCAGTCCCTGTAGCGGTAAGATTGGCAACAGTAGCCTGATTACAGAACGTCTGATTGACTGCTGCAGGAGCAGCAGTCGTATTTATGGTAACGGCTACAGCTTTTCTAACACTTGTACAACCGTTTACTGTTTGTGTGGCATAATAAGTGGTTCCGTTGCTCAAAGCAGCTGTCGATGCTAATATATCGGTTGATGTCTGGCTGGCATACCATTTAATATCTGTACCCGTTACCGTAATATCTGCGATGGTTGCCTGATTACAAAATGCCTGACTGGCACCACCACCGGGAACAGCAGTTTGATTTACAGTAATCTCTACTGCTTTTTTAGGACTTTCACAATTGTTTTGTGTCTGTGTTACATAGTAAGTTCCGGTAGCCAAAGCTGTAGTATTGGTCAAAACGGTAGTAGAGCTGGCTGTGGCGTACCACTTGATATCGCTTCCTGTTGCCAGTAAATCTCCTACAACAGCAGGACTGCAAAAAGTCTGAGCTGTTGCTACAGGTACAGGTGTTGTACACGGTGTATTTGTAGTAGAAAGAATTCCCTCGATAACGATAGCATCGGCATTGATCAGAAAGTAATTTCCGTTTGACGACCCGTATGGAGTTATTCTGAATTTAATGGTCTGGTTAGCAGTAAGTACAGGTAAAGATTCTAAATCTACTGTAGTTACACTTCCTTGTGCTCCGGTAGCAGGCGTAGCATATTGAGTTCCTACTTGTACAAAAGCAGCATTGTTGATGGAATAATACAAGCGGTAACCGGTTGGTCCGCTGCTTGATCTTCTGGTATTCGTTTTGAGCTGGGTAAGATCAAGTTCACTATCGTTATTTACCGTGACTGTAAAATAAAAACTAAAGTTATCACTTGATTGTCCCGCATTGTTATTCGTACTCCATCCTCCAGTACCTCCCCATAACGGTACTCCGCCAGGAGGGGTATTTTGTACTGTAATAGCACTTCCTCGTATCAATCCGCCTGATGAAAGGTTTTCGTTGATTGATGATGGTGTAAGCGGGCTGATACCTAATCCGTTCGGACCTGTGCCGCTTGCAGTACTCCATCTCACAACGACTTCTGATGTTTGAGCAGAAGTAATTACGGAAAAAAGAGTAATCAAAAATAACAGTAAACTCTTTAGTGATACTGTTGTTGGTAAAGTAGTTTTGTTGTTCATTGTAGAAAAATTTTTCAGCTGCGAAATTACATTTTATTATCCGACCAAAAGGATGTGCAAAATTAAGAAATTATTAACAATGCACAACAAGGGATTGATAATTAGAGATAAAAGTGTAATTTAAACCACTTTTTTTTGAAAAAAGAGTAGTAAATATCTGGGAAAAATGTGGGATAAAGAATCAATCTTCGAGATTTTCATTAAAAGTATTCGGTAAGATTTGCGGCATAAACTTAATGAGTAAAGGAAGCAGCAGACTACCGCCGGGTAAGATAAAAATGGTAAGAGACGGAATCGTTTTACTGAGTTCAATCAACTGTTTTTTGATGCGTTTCTTTTCCTGTGTATCCAGATTTTTATGGGTTGCTTTTGCAAGCAACAAAAGTAATTCTTTATTATTGCTTAATTCTTTTGCCAGACTTTGTTTATTCCGCTCGAGTAAAAGCAGAATCGCTTTAGAAGTGTGTTTATAAAACTTTTTTATCGGGTGTGAAAACTGAAAATAGGGGATATCTTCCTTATTTTCAAGAATAAAAACTTCAATGGCAATCAAACTTTTTTTAATAGCCTCATTTTGTAAAGAAAGAAGTTTACCTACTTTATAAATAAATTGTATTTCAGCAGATTCTAATAATTTATCGGACCACATGACGCAGTTGGTAATGTCTAATAGATAATTTTTACCCCATATACTGGTAAAGGTAGAAAAGCGTATGGTATTCAGTTCTGGTTTTTTAAAATCCTTTTTCGTATACCGGATAGAGTTTTCAAACAAATCAAGAATCAGTTCGTCATATTTGGATTTTTGTGTTTTTTGCTGATAAGCATAATATACAAGTTCCAGTATGGTCTGTTCCAGTTCCTTAAAGTATAATAACACATTCTCTTCATCATTTAAGAACCGTCTGAAAGCGAGTATGTCTACAAACAATAAGGCATTGGACAGGTTGTGCGAAAAATTGCGTTCAATGATATTACTCGTGGTCTGTACCCGGCTGTTAATTATTTTTTCAAGTCCTGCTTTTTCATCATTGACAGACGGCAATATATAATCGAAAAAGTAAGAGGCTTTAAATTGGTCTAATGTTTGATAAAATGCAATAGTTCTGGATAAAAAACGTTCTGTATTGCTGTCATGCGTTTGCTGTACGTAGGTTTTATATAAAATATGTAGTAATGTTATCTTGGCTTTCTCTTCAGTGGTCCACTGTTTGTGTTTCACATAAGTAATGGGTATCTTTGAAGTATAGCCATATGTAAAACCAGATTGCCTGATTTCATCATAAAATGCCGTTTCCTCCACCATTTCATTATGATGTAAAGCGGTTTCTTTAAAATATTTTGCAATCCAGTTACTTTTTGAAGGATTCATGCATTATTTTTTTGTATTTCAAAAGTAAATGAAAAAAATAGAGAGAAAAAATTTATATTTACAACAAGATGTATTTAATATGAAAGCACCTATATATGATTTTAAAGCACTTTCCATAAACCGAAAGGAAATCGACTTCAGCACGTATGAAGGGAAAACACTATTGATCGTAAATACGGCAAGTAAATGCGGTTTTACCCCTCAGTATACCGGATTGGAAAAGCTTTATAAAAAATATAAAAATAAAGGACTTGTGATTTTAGGGTTTCCATGCAACCAGTTTGGAAATCAGGAACCCGGAGATGAAAAAGAAATTCAGGACAACTGTCTGGTAAATTACGGCGTTACCTTTCCTGTCTTTGAAAAAGTTGAAGTAAATGGGGCTAATGAGCATCCGTTGTTTACGTATCTTAAAAAAGAGTTACCCGGTTTTTTCGGAAAGCGCATCAACTGGAATTTTACCAAATTTCTCATTGATAAAAACGGAGTTCCGGTAAAGCGTTTTGCTTCGTATCGCAAACCGCGAAAAATGGAAAAACGCATTGTGAGAATCTTATAACGTAAACGAATAGTCTGTACTATTCGTTTACGGATAAATCATGAATCTTTAAACCGGAGTTATCATAATACAGTGCCTTTACAATACCGTCAGAAAGTCCGATTTTAGGTACATAAATTTGTTTGGCGCCACTCCATTTCATGGCATTGGCATAAATGCGGATTGCCGGGATGATTACATCGGCACGATCCGTATTTAATCCTAACTGAGAAATCCTTTCTTCATACGAAAGATTATTCAGATAGTTCAATTGTCCATTTAGGTAAGCAGCTGTAAGCGGCTTATCCTGAGTTTTGCCCGACATCTTGAATAACTTATTGATGTTGCCACCCGATCCGATGAGCTGTATGTGCGGATACATCGCCGTCTGGGTTTTGATCCATTTTTCTATTTCCTGCCATACCGTGTCGGTAACCATATTATTCAGAAGGCGAACCGTACCGTTTTTAAACGATTTGGAAGCCATCTGTTTACCATCAGAAAACAAAGTGAATTCTGTACTGCCGCCGCCTACATCTACATATAGAAAATTACCTTCAGAGTTGATAAAGGTTTTTAAATCGGAATTGGCAATGATCATCGCTTCTTTTTTGCCGTCAATTATCTCAATACGGATATCAGATTCCTGTCTGATGAGTTTGACCAGATCCGAACCGTTGTATGCCTCCCGCATAGCAGAGGTAGCACAGGCAGCATATTTCTCAACTTTATAAACCTCCATAAGAAGCTTATAGGCTTTCATAGCCTTGATCATGCGCTGGGTATTTTCTTCTGATATTTCTCCAACGGTAAAGGCATCCTGCCCCAGACGTATCGGCACCCGGATTAAATGGCTTTTATTGAATTGTGTTTTTTTACCTTTTTCTTCAATAACGTTTGTTATCAAAAGGCGCATTGCATTTGATCCGATATCAATTGCTGCATATTTTTTTATTTCAATCATCTCAATCCAAAACTACATCTAACTGGTTTCTGTAGTATTTATAAGTTTCTAATTGTGCACGGAATCTTTCAGATTCAGAAGCCTTTCTGTATTTATTGGACAAATCCATCGAGTGAAGCCGTACTTTTACGTTACCGCTCCAGCAGATATTAAAACAATCTATTAATTCTTTTTTAAGATCTTCATCATAAATCGGACAGGTGACTTCTACGCGTTCGTCGATATTCCGGGTCATAAAATCGGCAGATGAAATATACACTTTAGGATCACCCTGATTGCCAAAAATAAAAATACGGGAATGTTCCAGCAGATTATCGACAATACTGATGGCTTCAATATTATCACTCATGCCTTCTATACCTGGAATCAGACAGCAAATACCTCTTACAATCAGCTGTATTTTTACTCCGGCTCTGCTGGCGTCGTACAGACGGTCAATCATTTTATAATCGGAAAGGCTGTTCATTTTCAGCCGGATATAGGCTTCCTTGCCGTCCAGCGCATTTTCGATTTCCTGATCAATAAGTTTATAGAACTGGTTACGCGTATAATGCGGAGAAATGATCAGATGCTTATAACGTTGAATTTTATAGTTTACTTCAAAAAAGTCAAAAACTTTGCTGACCTCTTTTAAAATTTTCTGATGGGCGGTAAGCAGGGCAACATCGGTGTAAACGGTTGCGGTACTCTCATTAAAATTACCAGTAGAAACGATACCGTAACGACGGATTTTTTTATTTTCAAGACGCTCAATAAGGCATATTTTACTGTGTACTTTTAAGCCTTTTACACCAAAAATAAGATGCAATCCTTCCGTCTGCATTAACTCGGCATAGTAAATATTACTCGACTCGTCAAAACGGGCACGTAATTCTATCTGTACCGTTACTTTTTTACCGTTTTTCGCGGCATTGATAAGGGAACTGATGATTTGTGAATTTTTTGCAAGCCGGTATAATGTGATTTTTATAGCAGTAACTTTCGGATCTAAAGCGGCTTCTCTTAAAAAACGTACCAGATAATTAAAAGATTGATACGGAGTGTGTACCAGATAATCTTTTTCGCGTATCTGATGAATCAGGCTTCCTTCGAGATTCAGACCGCTTACGGGCAGCGGAATCAATTTTTTAGACAACAGGTCTTTTCTACCGAGATTCGGAAACTTCATATAATCCCTTCTGTTGTGATACCGTCCGCCGGGAATAATACTGTCAATTGCTTCAATCTCCATTTTTTCAAGAAAAAACTGTAGCGTATCATTTTCGATGCTTTTGTCGTATACAAAACGCACCACTTCGCCAATACTTCTTTCTTTGACACTCGTAGATATTTTCTCAATAAAGCTTTTGTGAAGATCCGAATCAAAGTCCAGTTCAGAATCTCTTGTTACTTTGATCATGTGGGCAGATACGCTTTCGTAATCAAAAATAGAAAAAATGCTGTCGAGATTAAAACGCATCACATCATCAATAAGCATGACGTACTGAATACCGTTTTTTGTAGGCAGTTCTACAAACCGGTTGATATGGTTCGGAATTTCTATAATGGCGTAACGCGTGCGTTTTCTTTCCGGTTTCGGATTGCTACTTTCGTCTTTGAGAATCATTTTTACGGCAAGGTATCCGTTGGGATCTCTGAGCAAAGGAAACTCTGCGAGATCGTTAAGCATGATCGTAACCAGATCGGCACTTATTTCATGGATGAAAAACTCTTTTACAAAAACTTTTTGTTCTTCGTCGATCTGTGTTTCATCGAGAATGTAAATATTTTCCTGTTGCAGCTGTTCTTCTATTTCACTGAGAATTTCAAGACTTTGTGCCTGAAGATGGATTACTATTTCGGTAATTTCGTGCAGCAGTTCACCGGCGCTCACCCCGTTAATGATCTTTTTATGACCGTCTTTGAGCTGAGTGATACGGCGGATAGTAGCATAACGCACCCGGAAGAATTCGTCCAGATTGTTAGAAAAAATGCCTAAAAAGCGCAATCGGTCCAGTAATGGAACCGTTTTATCTGCCGCCTCCTGCAATACTCTTTCATTAAAAGCCAGCCAGCTTTTTTCTCTGTCAAGGTATTTGTTTTTCTTTTCTGAGATGATCATGTTTTAAATTCTTTTGGAAAAATAGTCTTTATTATTTTTCCCTTGCTGATATCCTGCCAATTCTCCTCATCAAATTGCATAATCACGACACCTGCAGTAGGGACATTTCTAATTGATTTATCTCCAAATTTATTAACAAAATCCGTAATAGCATTATTATGTCCGAAAAGAATTAGATTCGGATGTTCGTTTTTACATTTTTTTATTGCAGCAGCTAATTTCTTAACATCAAAAGTATACAAATCATCATTAACGATAAGCAGCTCAGAAGGTATGTTCTGGTGTTGTGTAAATATAATAGCGGTATTGCGTGCGCGTTTTGCTGGACTGCTCCACACCATAAAACGGGTGGGAAGATCCTTGGTAATTTTTTCAGAAATCAAATGTGCATCATTAAGACCTCTTTTAGACAAAGGCCTGTCGAAATCTTTAAAAGGCAAATCCCAGCTCGATTTGCCGTGTCGTATCAGAATTAACTTTTTCATAGCGTACATTTTAGAGTAAATTCGTTTCAGGGCATAAAATAAAATGATAGAATTTACTGTATTTCTAATATAGAAAAAAAATATGTAATACCTGTGGAAATAGAAGCTGTTTTTTTCTGTTTTGATATATTTAAAGTAACTTTGTCTATCAAATTTATATCATAAATGAACACATTAGGAATTGAGCTGAAATGGGCTGCTATCTTTACTTTAGCATATTGTGCATGGAATTTTGTTGAAAAAATTACCGGAAATCATATAGATTTCAGCAACATCATCATTTCAGGATTCTTATATCTGCTGGTTGTTATTGTGTTAGGCTTTTTAGCTTTCAGAGATAAAAAGAAAAACTTTTATGCGGGTAAGTGGGATTTCAATCAGGCCTTTAAATTTGGTTTGTTTTTAACGGGAATGGTAGCTTTGTTAAGTCCCATTGCGCATTATATTTCTTACAATTCCATTTCGCCTGATTATTTTGAGCATTTGATACAATATGAACTGGCCAAAGGAAGAGAAACAAGAGAAGCGCTTTTGGAAAAACATAATTTTGACGATAAAATGTATCTGAATCTAAGAGATATACTTTCATACGGCGTTGTGTTTTCTGCTCTTTTTGCGTACCTTCTCAAAACAAAAAACTATAAGGCACCTGTAAAAGTGATCGCTGTAAAACCAAAAACAAAAAAAGTTAAAAAATAAAAATATGAACATCAGTAATATACCGAATATAAAACATACCGACAGTGGTAACTTTTTTCTTCTTGCGGGGCCGTGTGCCATAGAAGGAGAAGAAATGGCGTTTAAAATTGCAGACCGTCTGATGCAGATTACAGATGATTTAAAAATTCCTTTGGTTTTCAAAGGATCTTTTAAAAAAGCCAATCGTTCCCGTATTGATTCTTTTACAGGAATAGGGGATGAAAAAGCATTGAAAATCCTTCAGAAAGTAGGGGCTCATTACAATATTCCTACCGTTACGGATATCCATGAATCTTCTGATGCCGCTTTGGCAGCACAGTATGTAGATGTATTGCAGATTCCGGCATTTTTAGTGCGCCAGACTGATTTGGTTGTGGCAGCAGCAGAAACGGGCAGAGTCGTAAACCTTAAAAAAGGGCAGTTTATGAGTCCGGAGAGCATGAAGCATGCCGTTCAGAAAGTACTTGACAGCCACAATGAAAATGTAATGGTTACAGACCGCGGCGCTATGTATGGATATCAGGATATGATTGTTGATTTCAGAGGAATACCAACCATGAGACAATTTGCCACTACTGTTTTGGATATTACACATTCACTGCAGCAGCCTAACCAGGCAAGTGGTGTTACAGGCGGTAAACCCGAATTGATTGAAACCATTGCCAAAGCAGGAATTGCAGTAGGTGCAGACGGTATTTTTGTGGAAACGCATTTTGATCCGGCTCATGCGAAAAGTGATGGTGCGAATATGCTTCATCTGGACTATTTTGAAGACCTGATGAAAAAGCTTGTAGCCATCCGCCAAACTATCAATCAATTTTAACGCTATTTAATCAAAATACGTTATTTTTGATATCTTAAAAAATGCATTGAAAAACGAATGAAAGAAAAAGATTCTTTTATCATCGGAAGGATAAAAAGCTTTAAATACGCACTCGTTGGCGTGTTTAAACTCATAACCACGGAACACAGTATTATGGCACAATGCTCGTTAGGGCTGATAGCGGTAATACTGGGTTTTTATTTTGACATTTCTGCTACGGAGTGGATGCTGCAGATTCTGGCAATAGGGCTGGTATTAAGCATCGAAGGACTCAATACGGCTGTTGAAAAAATAGCGGATTTCATTCATCCTGACTTCAATCACAAAATAGGATTTATAAAAGACATAGCAGCTGGTGCTGTAACATTTGCTGCTTTAGCGGCTCTTGCAGTCGGTGCTCTTATCTATATACCCAAAATATTTTTATAAATAATGGCTTCAAGTACAAAAAAAAGTACCCCGAATAATGCTCCAAAAACGGGAAAAACACCTCAGAAAGTAACCAATGGCAAACGCATCATGTTTATCATGGCAACCTTATTGCTGTTTTTCGGATTTATATTGCTTTTCAGTTTTATCTCTTATTTTACAACCGGTAATTACGATCAGAGCGTTGTGGAACTGTTGAATGACCGCGAAGCAGTAGTTGATAACTGGGTGGGAAAATTAGGCGCTTACCTTGCCAACTTTTTTATTTTTGAAGGATTCGGAATCGCCTCATTTCTGTTTGTAAAAATAGTATTTACACTGGCGTTGTATTTTGCCTTTACTTTTTCGGCAGTCAAACTGAGAAAAATGATTTTCTGGGATTTATTTGCCATTCTTGTTTTTTCAGTGGCTTTAGGGCATTTTGGAACGGACTATGCCTATTTGGGTGGTACAGTCGGTTATGAAATGAATCAGTATCTGCAGGATTATCTCGGACAGTTCGGAACCATGCTTGTCGTGATTTTCGGTATTTTGTTTTACCTGATTTTCCGTATCAAAATGGCACCGGAACTTTTTACCAATGTTTTAAAAAATACCAAAGATAAAATTACAGACAACCTTTCAAAAGCGGAAGATATTATTAAAAACCAACCGGTAAAGGAGACCGAAAAAGCAGCTGTTGGCATACTTCCTTCTCAGGAAGAAAAAAAGATGACGGAGCAATCCTTAACCGATAGAAAACCGGTAGTAACGGAACCTAAACCGACTGCAGAAAAAAATACTTCTGATTTCAGTATTGTTGATAAAGCGGCTCCCATAACCAATTTTGATCTGACGCCTGTTGTAACGCCAAAAGAAAACAGCAGTCCGAAAGCAGCGCATAACGATGATTTTATTATCGAAACGTTTGAAGAAGAACCGACGATTGAAGAGAATTTAGCGGCCAAACTCGTAGAAGATTTCGGAGAGTTTGATCCTACATTAGAGCTTTCGCATTACCAGTTTCCTTCAGCTGATCTGCTTACCGATCACAATACGGGAGGTATTACCATTAATCAGGCAGAGCTGGAAGAAAATAAAAACAGGATTGTAGATACGCTGAACAACTATAAAATAGGTATTGCTCAGATCAAAGCTACCGTTGGGCCTACGGTTACCCTGTATGAAATAGTACCGGATGCAGGTATCCGTATTTCAAAAATCAAAAGTCTGGAAGACGATATTGCATTGTCACTGGCGGCATTGGGTATTCGTATTATTGCTCCGATTCCCGGAAAAGGAACCATCGGTATCGAAGTGCCGAACACCAAACCATCGGCTGTTTCTATGAAAAGCCTTATTACCTCTCCTAAATTTCAGAATGCGGAGATGGAATTGCCGATTGCATTAGGGAAAACCATTTCCAATGAAACCTTTGTAGTCGATCTGGCAAAAATGCCCCATTTGCTTATGGCGGGTGCTACGGGACAGGGTAAGTCTGTTGGACTTAATGCTGTTCTGACGTCTTTGCTTTACAAGAAACACCCGGCAGAAGTTAAATTTGTCCTCGTTGATCCTAAAAAAGTAGAGCTTACGCTGTTCAACAAAATTGAGCGTCATTATCTGGCAAAATTACCGGATACAGAAGATGCCATTATTACCGATAATACGAAAGTAATTAATACTCTAAATTCTTTGTGTATCGAGATGGACAACCGTTACTCTTTACTAAAAGATGCTATGGTGCGAAACATCAAAGAATACAATGAAAAATTCAAACAACGCAAACTGAATCCGGAAAACGGACATCGTTTTCTGCCGTATATCGTATTGGTAGTCGATGAGTTTGCCGATCTGATTATGACGGCCGGAAAAGAAGTAGAAACTCCGATTGCGCGTTTGGCACAATTGGCACGTGCTATCGGTATTCATTTGATCATTGCCACACAGCGTCCTTCTGTAAACGTTATTACGGGGATCATCAAAGCCAATTTCCCAGCTCGTATTGCGTTTCGGGTAAGTTCAAAAATCGATTCAAGAACCATTTTAGACGGTCCCGGAGCCGATCAGCTTATTGGTAGGGGAGATTTGCTTTATACACAGGGCAATGATACCATACGGGTACAATGCGGATTTGTAGATACACCTGAAGTTGAGAAAATAACGGAATTTATCGGTTCACAGAAAGCCTATGCAGATGCGTATCTATTGCCGGAATATGTAGGCGAGGAGACTGGCACAAGTCTTGATATTGACATATCAGAAAGAGACAGTATGTTCAGGGAAGCTGCCGAAATCATTGTCACCGCACAGCAGGGATCTGCTTCTTTATTACAGCGAAAGCTGAAATTGGGATACAACAGAGCCGGACGTATTATCGATCAGCTCGAAGCAGCGGGTATTGTAGGTCCGTTTGAAGGAAGCAAGGCGCGTAGTGTCAACATTCCCGATCTGGCGTCTCTGGATCAGTTTTTTAACAACGAACAAAATTTTGACTAATGAAGTATTTTTTTAATATCATTACAGCACTGATGCTCGTGTTTTCTGCACAGGCACAACAGGCAGACAAAGCAAAGAAATTATTGGACGAAGTAAGCTCCAAAATAAAATCCTATAAAAATATTGCCATAGATTTCAGTTACAATGTAAACGGGCAGGACCATTCCGGTAACTTAACACTGGAAGGTGACAAATACCTCGCTACTTTTATGGGCATTACACAACTGTATGACGGCGATAAGGTATATACGGTGAATCCGGAAGACGAAGAAGTAACGGTTTCCAAACTGTCCACTTCCAATACAAGAGCCATTACGCCTTCTAAAGCGCTGACCTTTTTTAATTCGGGATACACCTATTCATGGGACATCACTCAAAAAGCAGCCGGAAAAAACCTTCAATACATCAAACTGAAACCGACCAGCAGCAAATCTTCTACCAAAGAAATTCTGTTGGGGATTGATACGGCAACCAAACATATTTATACTATTATTGAAGTATTTAAAAACGGCAATAAATCCATTATTACGGTTAAAACTTTTAAAACGAATCAAACTTTGTCGAAAAATCACTTTACCTTTGCATCGTCTAAATACCCGAATTATTATATTAATAAATTAGATTGATAACAGAGTGAAAATTCTCGACAGATATATACTTTCAACCTTTGTAAAAACATTTTTATCGGTATTTACCATCCTGTATTTTATTTTTATTTTACAGGGAGTATGGGTTTTTATCGGTGAACTCGCAGGAAAAGACCTCGATGTAATGACCATCGTTAAGTTCCTGTTTTTCTATTCCCCAAAAATGATTTCGATGGTACTGCCCTTATCGGTTTTACTGTCTTCCATTATGACCTTTGGTGATTTTTCGGAAAACTATGAGTTTGCCGCGATGAAATCTGCCGGAATCTCCTTGCAGAGAGCCATGCGCTATCTGATCTTTTTTATCGCAGGACTTACATTGCTTTCTTTCTGGTTTGTGAACAATGTAGCGCCTAAATCGGAATATAAGTTTGTGAATATGCGCAAGGATATTTTGCAGACGAAACCTGCTATGGCCATTGCAGCCGGTCAGTTCAACGATGTGGGCAACATCAATATCAAAGTAGAGAAAAAAGAAGGCGATAAAGGCGAATTGCTGGATAAGGTAACCATGCATATTAAGTCTAATGTAGGCTTTATCAACAAAACCGTTATCAAGGCAGACCGCGGTATTCTGGAAACAGATGATGCGTCTAATCTTTTAAAACTGCACTTATTTGACGGACATTATTATGAAGATGTAGCGACCAAAACGCGTGCGCAGGCAGAAAAATCACCGTTTGCCAAAGCCAGTTTTAAGAAGTACACCATCAATATTGATATGGGGCAGTTCAATACTGAAGACGAAAACAAGTCAGAAATCAGTAATACAGCCAATATGATGTCTGTAAAACAGCTAGGCTATACCATTGATTCCCTGCGTACCAATTTTCAAAAAGAAAGCGTTTCCCAACAGGACAACCTGATGCTCAGAAGTGAAACCGTTTTAAACGAAGAGATTTATAAAAATCAGGTAGTGGTAACCCCAAAAGCTGATTCGCTGTTTGGCGGTAAAACCCGAAACCAAAAATTACAGATTTACAGAAATGCATCTTCAACAGCTGAAAACATTGGCTTTACAGCGCATAATAACGAATCCATTAATCAGGAACGCCTCAAAAACATCAACCGTCACGAACATACCAAACACGAGAAATTCGCTTTGGCCTTTTCGTGTATCCTTATGTTTTTTATTGGTGCACCTTTAGGAGCCATCATCCGCAAAGGCGGTTTGGGACTGCCGATGATTTTTGCCGTACTGATCTTTATCAGCTACCATTTTATCAACACATTTGGCCGAAAACTGGCGCAGGAAAACGGAATTCCGGGCAGTATGGGAGCCTGGCTCGGAGCGATGGTTTTATTGCCTCTTGCCATTTCATTTACAAGTAAAGCAACACGAGATAGAGGAATCAACAGTGTGGACAATATGTTCTACCATGTAAAAGTATTCTTCAAAAAAGTATTTAAGAAAAAAAGTAAACAACATGTCTAATATAGTTTTAAACACCATAGAAGAAGCGATTGAAGATATTCGTCAGGGAAAAGTAATCATTGTAGTAGATGATGAAAACCGCGAGAACGAAGGTGATTTTATTGCAGCAGCAGAAAAGGTAACACCCGAAATGATCAACTTTATGGCTACGCACGGCCGTGGTCTTATCTGCGCTCCTTTGACGGAAAAGCGCTGTAAAGAACTCAATCTGCCTCCGATGGTTACCAACAATACAGTATTGCACCAAACGGCTTTTACGGTTTCAATTGATTTGATCGGAAACGGATGTACTACGGGTATTTCTGCTCAGGATCGTTCCAAAACCATTGAGTCTCTCGTAAAACCAGAAACCAAACCTGAAGATTTGGGAAGACCCGGACATATTTTTCCTCTGATCGCCAAAGAAGGCGGTGTATTGCGCCGTACAGGACATACCGAGGCAGCAGTGGATTTTGCGCGTTTGGCAGGTTTTAAACCCGCGGGTATTTTAGTAGAAATCCTTAATGAAGACGGTACGATGGCGCGTTTGCCACAACTGCTTGAGGTGGCTAAAAAATTTGATCTGAAATTAGTTTCGATAGAAGATCTGGTTGCGTACCGTATGCAGCACGACAGTCTGATTCAGAAAAAAGAAGATTTTGAAATCATAACCAAATTCGGTACGTATCGTTTAAGAGCGTATTTGCAGGTAACCAATAAACAGGTACATATTGCTTTGACCAAAGGCGTATGGAACTCCGGAGATGCGGTATTGACGCGTATCAACTCCTCTCAGGTAAACGATGATTTATTGAGCATACTGACCAGCAATCAGGAAGAAAAACTCGACCGTATGTTTGAAGCGATCGAACGCGAGGAAAAAGGGGCGGTGATCTTTATCAATCAGGACATCAGTGCTGTCAGCTTGCTTACGCGTCTTTCGGAAATGAAACAGCTGCAGGCAGAAACTGAAGGAATGGTCAAAGCACCTAAAGTTGAACTAGATGTCAAAGATTTCGGAATCGGAGCACAGATACTGCACGATCTGAACATTACCAAAATCAAACTTATGTCGAATTCCGAACATACCAAACGCGTGGGAATGATCGGTTACGGACTTGAAATAGTAGATTATATCAATTTCTAATTTTTTTTAGCAATGTTTTTGCGGAAATAAAAAAAAGACTATATTTGCACTCGCAATAACAAATATTGCGAGTCTTACTGGAGAAATGGCAGAGTGGTCGAATGCGGCAGTCTTGAAAACTGTTGACTGTAACAGGTCCGGGGGTTCGAATCCCTCTTTCTCCGCCGCGAAAATAAAGCCCGACATTAGTCGGGTTTTATTGTTTATTGACTTTTGCAAAAAAAGATTCTCCTCCGGGCGAAATGAGATAATTTTTCTTTCTCAGCCCCACAAAAACACACCCACAGTTTTATCTACCGGTATAATTTTGATGGATATACCTTAGTATTCCTATGTTTTCATAATGTTTAATAGGGTTTGTATGTATTTATTATAAAATAATACTCTGTTTACGGTTTTCCGTATGGTTATATTAAAATAGTTTGTTATGTTTGTTAAAATTTTTTATAAACAAAGAATCGATATGGTTTTACGGAACTATGGTGTGTTTGTTTTGTGAAAAAATAATGTTATGTGCAAGCATTTTCTAAAAAAAAAACTCAACAACAAATGAAAATAAGTCGAATTAAAATTGAAAACTTTCGTTCAATTAAAGAAACTGAATTCACAACAACAGATTTCAATATTTTTGTAGGACAAAACAATTGTGGCAAAACAAATTTTTTTGAAGCAATAGAATTTTTCTTTAATGGCTTAGGAAGAGGTTCAAACATTAACGAACTTAAGTATAAAAGAGATTCTCAAAACGAAATTCTTGTTGAAATAGAATTTATAGAAGCACAAAACGGCGCTTCATTAATGCAAAATCAAACAAATAAGACAAAAATTGAAAATGCACTAAATGGCTTAGATGTTGTAGTTTTTCAAAGAACGAGCAGTATTCCTAATAAGAGAAAGATGTTTGTTAATGGCAATGAGGTACAACCTGGGACTGGATTTGATGCTGCATTAAACGATTTTCTTCCAAAGTTTGAATATATAAGCACCAAACAATATTATGATGCTGTAGCAAAATATTCAAAGACTACACCTATAGGCATAATGCTTTCTGGAGTTTTAAATAATATTCTACAAGGAAATCAACAATATCAAGCATTTCAAGCCAAATTTGCTGAACTATTTGAAGATGATAATTCTGCAATTAAGCAAGAATTCGTAAATATCGGTAATAGTGTAAAAATTCATTTAGAAAAGCAATTTCCTGATACAACAAAAGTTAAGTTTGAAGTTACTCCACCACAATTTGATGATTTACTTAAAAGTTTTTCAACGTCAATAGACGATGGTGTAGAAACGTCAGCAGAAGAAAAAGGAGATGGAATGCAACGAGCTTTAATGCTTGCTATTATACAAGCTTATGCAGACTATAGAAAACAAAATGAAGATGTCGGAAAGTCATTCCTATTTTTTATAGATGAGGCAGAGTTACATCTTCATCCAACTGCACAAAGAAACCTTAAAAATGTTCTTCACGCTCTTTCACAAGAAACAGACCAAGTTTTCATAAATACACATTCATCTGTTTTTGTAGCGGATAATTATCCAAATCAATCAATGATGAAAGTTGAGAAAAATAATGGTGAAACTGAAATTGAGGTTGTAAGTGAGTATGAAAAACCCTATATAATTTTCGAGTTGTTGGGAGGAAGTCCTTCTGATTTACTTCTACCTAAAAATTTTCTAATTGTCGAAGGATTAACTGAATTTGAATTATTAACGAGAGTAATTAGAAGATTTTATGCTGATAAACCTGCTATTCAAATAATAAAAGCAAATGGTGATATTGACCAAGCAGAAAGAACAATAAATGCAATAGAGAAATTATTTATTCCATTAGGTTCTACCATATACCATAAGCGTGTAGTATTATTATTAGATTGTCCCTCTGCACAAACAGAAGGTGGCGTAAACCATTTTAGACAAACATATAGACATTTAGTCGATAATAATCAACTACACATATTATTACACAGGGATATTGAACAAATATATCCTGATCAAGTTTGTCCAACATATACAAATTGGAGAAAAACTCAAGCTGATTTAGACGCCACTAATGCAAATGGCGACAAAATAATTACAGGAAAAAAGAAAAAGCAATTAGCAAAACACGTTGGAGAAAACATTACTCAACAACAATTTGAAACAGATTTACATCTATGTCATCAAGCTTTAATAAGATGTTGGGACTTGGCTCTACAATAATTCCAGTACAACATCGTATTGGCGAAATGGCGGGTTAAGGGAGAAATTGAAAGTTTTCTCTTTTTTTCTTAATTTAGTAAATTATAAAAAGCTATTGCTCAATTTATTACTAAATTGAAAGTTTCGACTTTCTATCCCGCAAAAGCCAATTCTATATGGTTTTTTATTAAATTTATTCAATAAATTGGCTTTTACTTATCTGAGTTACTTAATTGAAACTTTTCGCTTCAATTTCAGCTATAGATATTAAGCCTTAAAACAAATTACTCAATATTGTGAAAAATACTGTTTCAATAGAAATCAACGAAAGACTTGACAGAATTTTTGATTTTATATTAAGTCAAAAATCAACTTATAAATTCAATCTTTCAAATTTACCTGATACAAATAACTATTCAACGAATATTTTAGATTCAGGAACTTTTCGAGAAATTTTCGATGACTTGAACAAAAAAAGAAAAAATTGTATTTATTGGTTTGAACTTCAAAATGAACAGGAATGTGATGCATTAATTTTAAGATTAAATAATAAACGTGAATTTTTAAAAAACAATTTTAGAGTAATTCCTCCTAAAAACAAAAATCAAAATAGTAAAATTTTATACTTGGGAATTAGAAGAGGAGGAATTAGAAAGAAAGATAATTTAACAAATATATCTGGTAGAATAGTTCAGCATTTAGGATATTATGTTAAAGGTTCTACTCAAGGTCTTCAATTAGTGCATTGGTGTAAAGGAATTGATTTAAACATTAATTTAAATGTTGTTGAACTTGAGGATTTGCCAAATGATTATTTGAATGTAGTCAAAAAAATTCTCTCATATCATTTAAAACCTATGTGCGGAAAACATTAATACTGCTTACAATATCGGTTTGGCAAAATAGCGAGTTAAGGCAACCAATAAACTTAGTTTCTTTTTTTGTCGCAATCGCTATTTTCATTTTTCAATTTATTAAATTAAAAAAATAAAAAATGAGTTGCTCAGTTTTTGGCAATTTTGAAGTTTGTGATGTTTTTTCTCGCTACTTCGCCAAGCTGCAACCCGTTACCGCACATTGCACCGCATTTTTCTTAACTTTACAAAAAATAATTAGAGATGGTCGATTTTAGAAAGAAGCTTGATACAGCAAAAATTGAAAAGAAAATAAATCCAATTGAAATATACCAATCTTTAGATAGAAGGAGTATCGCTGGTCCGTTAAGACCTGCTCAAAAAAGAATCTTAGATGAATGGTTTGAGTCAAAAGTTGATGAAAAAGATTTAATAATTAAACTTCACACCGGAGAAGGTAAAACATTAATTGGCCTATTAATTCTTCAATCAAAAATCAATGCAGAAAAAGGTCCATGTCTATTTGTTTGTCCGAACAAATATTTAGTTCAGCAAGTAATAAGAGATGCTAAAAAGTTCGGTGTTCCATTCTGTACAATAGAAGAAGATCGCTCTTTGCCTAACGATTTTCTTGATGGCAAAAAAATCTTAATTACACACGTTCAAAAAGTATTTAATGGGAAAACTATTTTTGGTCTTGGAAATGATTATGTTCCATTACAAAACATTGTTCTTGATGACTCTCACGCTTGTATTGATGCAATACGAGGCACATTTACTATTGATGTGAAAAGAAATCACAAAGCTTATCAGGAGATCTTAGAATTATTTAAAGACGCATTGCCTGAACAAGGTGAAGGTACTTTTTTTGAAATAAATAATGGAGAGTACGAATCATTTCTGCCTATTCCTTATTGGAGTTGGATTGATAAATCTTCTGAAGTGTTAGAAATTTTATCAAAATATAAAGATGAAAAATCATTTATGTTCGCTTGGCCATTTATCAAGGATAACATTAAAGGTTGTCAAGCATTTATTTCTGGTCAAAATCTTGAAATAACCCCAATTCATATTCCGATTGAAAAGTTTTCTTTCTTTTACAATGCTGCGCAAAGAATCTTAATGTCTGCCACTACACAAGATGACTCATTTTTTATAAAAGGATTAGGTTTCAGTTTGGATGCTATAAAAAAACCTTTGCAAAATCCTTCTCAAATTTGGTCTGGTGAAAAGATGCTCGTAATACCATCTCTAATAGAGGATAGTTTAGACAGAGTTGCCATTATTAATACTTTTGCTAAACCATCTACAAAAAAGTATGGAATTGTTGCTTTGACTCCGTCATTTGCAAAATCAGAACTATATAGAAATTTAGGTTCAATAGTTCCACAATCTTCAGAAATTCCATCAGTTGTAAATCAATTTAAAAAAGGAAATTTCCAATTAACAGTAGTTTTTGCAAACCGATATGATGGAATCGATTTACCTGATGAAACTTGTCGTATTTTAATTTTAGATAGTTTACCTTTTTTTAATTCTTTAGCTGATCGATACGAAGAAACCAATAGGCTTGGTAGTGATTTTTCTAATATTAAAATTGCTCAAAAAATAGAACAAGGTCTGGGACGCAGCGTACGTGGTGAAAAAGATTATTGTTTAATATTTATTATTGGAGCCGATTTAATAAAGTTCATCAAAAGTTCAAGAACAAAAAAATACTTTTCTCAACAAACACAGAAACAAATTGAGTTGGGAATGGAAATAGCACAAATGGCAGCCAATGAAGTTTCTGAGAAAAATGAACCATTTGAAGTTGTAAAATCATTGATGAAACAGTCATTACTAAGAGACGAAGGTTGGAAAGAATTCTACAAAGAGGAAATGAATAAAATAGAACCGTTAAGTAACCATAGTAAGATATATGACATATTATCTTTAGAAAGAAAAGCAGCAATTGCTGCATATGCTGGGGACTTAGAAAAAGCAGCAGAGCATATTCAGACTATAGTTGATAAATATTGTGATGAGCCAAGTGAGAAAGCTTGGTATCTACAAATTATTGCACGTTATAAATATTTTGTTAGTAAAGATGATTCTAACACATTTCAAAAAAGTGCATTTTTGAAAAATCATGAATTATTGAAGCCAAGTGAAGGAATAACATATAAAAAACTCAATTTCGTAAATGAAAATCGCATGAAGCGAATACAAAACTGGGTTAAAGGACACAGAGATTTCGAGGACTTAATGTTGTCAGTTGAAGGTATTCTTTCAAACCTTGAATTTGGTGTTTCAGCAGACAAGTTTGAGCTTGCACTTAAAGAATTGGGAATCATTTTAGGATTTATTAGTGAGCGACCAGATAAAGAAATTAAAAAAGGACCAGATAATTTATGGTGTGGTGTAAGCAATGAGTATTTTTTATTTGAATGTAAAAGCGAAGTAAATATTGATAGATCTGATATTAATAAACACGAAGTAGCTCAAATGAATTCTCATTGTGGGTGGTTTGATACACAATACGGAGAGGCTTCAGTTAAAAGAATAATAATTATTCCAACCAAAACAGTTTCTTACCATGGAGATTTCACACACAATGTAGAAGTTATGCGAAGAGGCAAACTTAAAGCTCTTAGAACAAATGTAAAAAACTTTTTCCGAGAGTTCAGTAAATATGAAATAGATTCGGTAAGTAGTGAAAAAATTCAAGAATTAATAAATCTTCACAAACTTGACATAGAATCTTTAAAAAAGGAATATTCAGAAAAATACTTTAAGAGAACAAGCTAAAAGCTACGGGTAACAGCGGTTTTGTCCAATAGCTAGGTTGCTTAGTTATCTTGACGTTTTTCTTCACGAAAAACTCTTTCTTTAACAGAAAAATAATCAACTCACTGGCAACGCTACTGCGCAAAGCGGCAAAACGTTAGCTGTAGGTAATTCAAAACTATGTGGAAAGAATACGAAAAAAAAATATTTAATTTTTTAAAGGAAACTTATCTAGATTGCGAAATAGAATTCGATGATTCTATTTTTGGAATTTACAGCAATGTTGAAAGACAAATTGATTTTGCAATAAGAGTAAATTTAGCCGGTAAACGAATTTTTGGAATCGTTGATTGTAAATATTACAACAAAAAGATAGACGTAAAAATAATTGAAAGTTTTATTGGAATGATGCAAGATGTGAACGCTAACTTTGGCTTTATGATAACTAATCAAGGATATTCACAAGCTGCCAAAAACAGAGTTAAAAACTCTAATTTAAAATTAGATGTCTTAAGTTTTAATGAACTTAATGAAATTAAACTATCAGTTGATTATTTTTTTAATCAAAATATTAAAGGATTACAACTTTCTAAATATGAGTTTATTAGAAGAAATAAACAAAATACAGGATATTTTGATGAAAAAAAGTCAGATTATAAAAAACGAATAATTCATTTTAAAGAAGGTTTTGCAAATACAGAATATTTTGCATTTAAAAAATTACTTGAAAATTGTGTTAGAGCATTTAGAGATTTTGAACAACTACAGGATATCAAACTATTCATTCCAGCAAATAAATGTGACGAATCAACAAATCATATTGATGAAAAATATTTATACTCTTGTGAAATTAAAAGAAATGAAATTGAACAATTTCTAAATACAAATATTGATTATTTGAGAGATGATATTGCAAATTGGAGAAATGATTTTCTTGCGCAAATATCAAAAAATGCGATATATGACTTTGCTAAAATTTATATTCAACAATCAAAAGTATAATTATCTGTTGCTAATATCAGTTTTGCAAAATGGCGGATTAAGGGAGAAATTAAAAGTTTCTCCTTTTTTGTCGCAACAGCTTTTTATAGGTACTTTTTTCATAAATTTAGAAAATACTAAAAGGCTGTTATTTTGCCCAAACGCCCCCGAAAAATTGAACGACAATAATAAATGAACAAACTTTTAACAACTCTTTTTGCACTATTGATGTTTTTTTCTGCCTGTGCACAGCTGGACAAAAATTCAGATTTATATAAAACCATACTTACCAAAGACAGTTTGCTTTTTGACGTTGGTTTTAACCATTGCGACATCAAACAGTTTGAAAATTTGTTAAGCGAGAATCTTAAATTTTATCACGATAAGGATGGAATTTCCGACAAAACAAAATTTCTGACCGACTTAAAAAATGGAATTTGCAACGAGGAGACCCATCGCAAGGTTCAGCGATTTTTAGTAAAAGAAAGCACCGAAATATTCCCTCTTTATAAAAATGGTGTTCTCTATGGTGCGGTTCAGAATGGCGAACATACATTTTCGGAGAAAAGAGAAAGTCAAGCAGGAATTGCAAAGTTTACCAATGTTTGGCAATTAGAAAATGGCGAATGGAAACTAACAACTTCCTTTAGTTTTGACCATCAAGCCTATGAAAATAAAACAGTAAAATCAATATTTGACAATGAAACTGAAATTGAAAAATGGCTGAAAAAAAATAAAGTTCCGACTTTGGGAATTGGAATTATTGAAAATGGTAAACTGCAACAAGTAAAAGTATTTGGCGAAATTTCAAAAGGAATTTCAGCACCTTATAACACTATTTTCAATGTAGCTTCTTTGACGAAACCTGTAACTGCAATAGTTGTATTACAATTAGTGAGTTTAGGAAAATGGGAATTGGACGAACCTCTTTACAAATATTGGATAGACCCGGATATTGCCAAGGACCCGAGAACTAAGAAACTCACAACAAGAATTATTTTGAGTCACCAAACAGGTTTTCCCAATTGGCGTTGGATGAATGAAACTAAGAAACTCAGCTTTCAATTTGATCCGGGAACGAAATATCAATATTCGGGAGAAGGAATGGAATATTTACGAAAAGCATTAGAAAAGAAGTTTAATAAATCGTTACAGCAATTAGCGAATGAACTTATTTTCCAACCTTTGAAAATGACCGATACAAAGTATGTCTGGGACAAAAATGTGGATATCACAAGATTGGCAACAGGTTATGATAAAGATGGAACAGCATACGAAACTGTAAAGAACGAAACACCCAATGCCGCAGATGATTTGTTGACAACTGTTGAAGATTATGGCAAATTTCTGGTAAGTGTCATGAATGGCGACGGTTTATCAAAAAAGGTGTTTGAAGAAATGACAACGAAACAAGTAGCAAGTACAAAAGGAAAACATTTTGGTTTAGGATTTGAAATCTATGATTTAGATAATGAAGAGATGGCTTTGTCTCACGGCGGTGCTGACAATGGCGTTCAAACGCTATTTGTTATCCTTCCAAAAACAAACAATGGTCTTTTGATTTTTACAAACTCAGATACAGGTGTAAGTGTTTATGAAACGTTACTAAAACATTATTTAGGAGACAACGGACAAAAAATATTTGACATTGAGACTAAATAAATAACAACAGCTGCAAAAGATAGCAAAATGAGGGGTTAAGGTAATAATTTTAAGTTTAGGCTTTCAAATCCGCCACTTCGCCAATGCGTTTCCCGTTAGCGGTCAGGCAACGACCGTCTAAAAATAAAACTTTATATCAAAAATTGTGAAAAGGAATATCAAAATAGGGTTTTCAGATATTGGTGGAATTTATATCGGTAAAGAAATTCAAACCGAGAAACATCTGTTTCACGCTATCACTATTGCTATTTCGTTTTCAGAAAAATTTGAATATTGGTGTGAACAACAAAAGGTTTATTGTACAGGAGTAGTTATGCAAGCTAACACTACCCGAAAATTTATCAATCCAAGTAACAGTTATATTGCTTTTATTCATATTGAACCATTTTCCAAACAAGGTTTTGAACTAACCAATAAATCTGAACCATTTAAAGAATTGACACTCGTACAGATTAAAAAAATAACAACACTTTTGAAAAATTGGTTTTCTAATGAAGTTAATAATGAAGATTTGACGACAAAGTTAATTGACGAAGTAACTTCACAAATAGGTTATTCTTCTACCATCACGATAGACGACAGAATTATAAAGGCAATAGAAAAAATCAGAAAATCAGAGGACATAACACTGAAACAAATTTCTGAAAATAGCCATTTATCAGCGTATCGGTTTTCTCATCTTTTCAAACAACAAACAGGAATATCTTTTAGAGAATTTGTTTTATACACTAAATTAGTCAAATCCTTAAAAGCAGTTTATCAAAACCAGAACCTTACACATTCTTCTTATTCAGGTGGTTTTTCAGACCAAGCACATTTTACACGAACATATTATAAGGCATTCGGAATATTACCTTCTCAGAGTGTAAAATAGCAACTCCGTTCAATTTTATGGCTGGGTTTATAGCAATCTTTGCCTAAAAATAATTTAGTATGAAAATATTAGTTGCTTATTTTACGATTAAAGGCAGAACAGAAGAAGCCTTGAAATTCTATGAAGATTGCTTTGGAGGACAAACAATTTTTGTACAGCGATATTCCGAAACACCTTATCAGGTTTCCGAAGCCTATAAAGACAAAATTGCACACGCTGAATTTAAAGCGGAAAATGTGCATTTTTATATTTCGGACGGATTTGAAAAAGAGGAAATCAATTTCGGAAACGGTATCGGTATAACTGTAAATTTTGACAATCCTGATGAACACAAATCAGTATTTGAAAAGTTAAGAATTCACGGTAAAGTTACATTTGACTTTTTTCAGACAACCATTGATACTAATCTGGTTTGTGTCATTGATAAGTTTGGAATACATTGGTATCTGAATTGCATAAAGGAATAAACTCAAACAACTGCCCGAACCGCTAACAAGGGGTTTGCAAAATGGCGGGGTTACGTCTAAATTTAAAGTTTCTGCATTTTAATCCGCAAAAAGCCAATTATATTGACTTTTTCCTTAAATTTATTCAATAATAAAAGGCTGTCGCTTAAGTTAGTGCAAGATTGAAAGTTTTGGCTTTCTAATCCGCTACTATCGCCAAGCTGTGGCTCGTTGTAGGCAATATTAAAAATACACTGCATAAAATAACACTGACTTAAAGATAGATGAAAGCTTTTTTACTTTTAATTCTTGTTTTGCTTTTCTCACAAGCCAATGCTCAGAATGAACTAACTATTAATTATTCTGAAATTAAAGAGGAAATTGAAAACCAGAATTCTCCTAATTATTATCCAAAACTTTTAAAGAAGTTTAATGATTTTGACAAAGAGTTAAAATTTGAAGAATATGCATTATTATATTATGGATTTACTTTTCAAGGAAATTACTTAAAAAATCAATCAGAAGAAATCGAACTTTCAAAATTAGAGCAAGATGAAAAATTTGAGGAGTTAATTTCTGCCTGTGAAAAATATCTTTTAAAAAAATCAAGTAAGTTTAAAAGCAAATGATTTAATGGCTTACTCTCTTTATAAACTCAACAAACCAGAATCGGAATGGAAAAAATTTCAGGATAGATATAGAGCACTTAGAAAAGTAATTGTTTATAGTGGAAATGGTTTGACTTGCGAAACTGCATTTAAAGTAATTAGCGTTTCAGATGAATATGATATTTTATACAGTTACTTTGATGTAGAAAATATTAAAAAACAAAGTTTAGTTGGTTTATGTGACAAATTTGAAATTTCTCAAACGAAATACTATCAATCAGATATAATATACTTTGACATTTCTCAAAAATTAATAAGAAGTGAAAATCTAAAAAAATAATACTGCCTACAACATCATATTGGCAAAATGGCGGGTTAAAGGAGAAATTAAAAGGTTCTCCTTTTTTGTCGCAACAGCTTTTTATAGATATTTTTTTATAAATTTAGAAAATAATAAAAGCTGTTGCTTAGCTTAGTGTACAATTGAAAGCTTTGGTATTCTAATCGTTACTATCACCAGGCAGGAACTTGTTATCTGTCACCCTTTAGAATCTCACATAAATAGTAGAAATATACCAAACTTATATAAACATATCGTAATGTCAATCTTTTATGTTTTACCTCTCATCTAAATTATCAGGTCAATGAATAAATGTGTAAGCAAAAATGTTTATATTTGTATTATGATTAGGCAATTTGAGAAATATAAAGGGATACATCCGGGTATTGTACTTGATAGAGAATTAAAAAAACGTTCTATCAAGCAACGTCCTTTTGCTTTGTCTTTAGAGGAACATCCTCAAACGTTTAATGCTATTATCAAAGGGAAAAGAGGAATTAGTACGGCATTGGCGTTGAAGATAGAGCGAGAACTCGGGTTAGAAGAAGGAACTTTGGTGATATTGCAGGCATATTATGATATCCAAAAAACCAAAGAAAAAGAAATCAAAAGTACTCCTGATCTGGATATCCTGAGTAAAGTTTTATTCTGGGATACGGATATTCAACATATAGATTGGCAACGACAATACAGAGCTGTTATTCAACGTGTTTTTGAGCGAGGAACTGAAAATGACAAAAACGAGATTATTCGCTTTTATGGTGCCGAAAAAGTAAACCAAGCTTTGCAGGAATCCAATATCAGAAATCCATATACTATATACAGATTCAATAAAACTACAGATTAGTTATGATGTATTATAACACCGTCAATGATCTCTTAAAAAACACATTGATTACTCTTATGGAGTCCTCAGTGTTTGATTCTTTTCGTTTGGTGGGCGGTACAGCATTAAGTCTTCAATTAGGACACCGCTTGTCTGTAGATATAGATTTGTTTAGTGATGCCCCGTATGGTTCTATTAATTTTAAAGCTATTGATGAATTTATAGAAAAGACATTTCCCTACCACCATCATTTTTCAAATCTTGACCCGGCAATGGGTAAATCTTATAGTGTGGGTACAGATAAGGATAATGTGGTAAAATTAGATGTGTTTTATACAGACACTTTTAAACACCCTCCTTTGATTGCGGATGAAATCAGAATGGCTACTACCGAAGAAATCATTGCTATGAAAATAGATGTAGTACAACGTATAGGTCGCAAGAAAGATTTTTGGGATTTGCATGAATTGCTATCCCATTACAATATTTCTACCATGCTTTCTCTCCATCAACAACGTTATCCTTACACACATGATCAAGAAATCATATTGAACAACCTCATTAATTTTGACTTAGCCGATGATGATTTTGATCCAATCTGTTTAAGAGGGAAATATTGGGAATTTATAAAGGAGGATATTGTTGATGCAGTAAATGCGTATAAAACCTAATCCATATATTCCGCAAAACATTCCCTAATGGTTATTTCAACAAGATTATATAGAAATTCCATAATCAGCTCAGCATGTTCTTGATTGACATTTATTCCTATTTCTTTTAGCATTTCCATTGCTTCCTCAATAGGGATTTTTTCTATTTCCTTTTCTATAATAATTTGATTTTGAATTTGCATCAAATTATGGTTTTCCGTAAGTAAGCTTAAAAATTCTATTTTACATTAGCAAAAATAATTTAAGAACTAATTTAAAAAAAATGTTAAAAAAGATTCTCTTTGTTTCAATCATGACCATCATGTCAATTACAACTTACGGACAAGAAATAAAAAATAATGTTGAAACTATTAAAACAAAAATGGATATTTTCACATCCAAAACAGGCAGTATAACAAAATTTGTCGACACTAAATTACCAAATCTCAAGGCATCTTTTGGTTCAGCTAAAACTAGAATTAGAATAATTGCAAACGGTAACTCATCCATATCTTTTTATCAAATAGTAAAAGGAGATAAATATAGTAGTACTACAGCATCAATTGAATACAGTGATTTAATAGAAGTACTAAAAGCATTAAAGGCTTTGAAAACAGAAGTAGATAACGATATTACCACAAATCCAGATTATCTTGAAAATAAATTTGTTACTGTTGATGGATTTCAAGTAGGTTACTATGTAAGCAAAGGAAAGGCTAGCTGGTATATAAAGTTGGAAAAATATGGTTCAGACAATACATTATTTATTGATAATGCAGACATCATTGAAATCGCATTTACTGAAGCTAAAAATAAAATAGAAGAACTTAAAAAATAAAAAATATGAAAACAATTGAATTTATTAAGCCTGGCCCAAAACCTAAAAAACAAGATGGAACTCCTGACAAAAGAAGAAGAGTAACTCCTGAAACTAAACCAAAACATCCTGGTCTAAGACCTCATGAACATAAGCCCGGTGATCAAAAATAAAAATAGAGCTAACATCGCTTTAGCGAAATGATTGTTTAAGGGAGAAATTGAAAGTTTCTCCTTTTTTATTGCAGCAGCCTTTTATAGGTACTTTTTTACTAATTTAGTAAATGGCTATTGTCAAAATCAGTTCAAATGAAAGTTTTGGTTTTCTTTTTTACTATTATCTCTATGCGGCAAAAGGCTAATAAAAGCTATCTAAACAGGTATATATGAACGTTGTTTTAGAAACGAATCGACTCTTATTAAGGGAATTGCATCCTGATGATGCAGAAAATTTTTATATTCTAAACCTAAACCCCAACGTCATAAAATATACGGGTAATGCTGCCTTCAAAAACATTGAAGAAGCACGAATATTTTTAGAAAATTACCACGATTATAAACGGAATGGTTATGGTAGATGGGCAGTAATAACAAAAGAGGCAAACAAATTTATTGGTTGGTGCGGGTTGAAATTTGATGAAATAAAAAAGGAAACGGATATTGGATTTCGCTTTTTTGAAGAAGAGTGGCATAAAGGTTATGCAACGGAAAGTGCAATGGCTTGTTTAGCATATGGATTTGAAAAACTTCATCTGAAACGTATAATTGGCAGGGCTATGAAAGAAAACATGGCTTCCATAAAAGTTCTCGAAAAAATTGGACTTGAATATGTACAAGATACTGATTTTGATGGAAAAGAAGCTGTACTTTATAAAATAGAACATAATAGATTTTAATGGATAACCAACCACACAGAATAAATTCGCATGAACAAAACCACACTATTCCTATTTTTAGCTTCAACATTACTGTTACAAAGCTGTGCATCATTTGATAAGAACGTAACCAATCCTTATAAATTGGATAAAAGTAATGTAGAAGAACTAAACGGCCTATACGAAATAGCTCAGATAGATTATGATTCAGTTTATAAAAAGTACAATAAAAATGTGTGGGTTTGGAATAACTTTTATAAACAAATTGATCGAAAACTTCTTAAAGATACTTTACATCTTGACAGTTTAAAAAGTTATAAATTTGGATTAGAGATCATAAAAGAAAATAAAATTAAAGTAAGTTATATTGAGAATGATACTGTTTTTAGAGAAAGAATCCTGAAAACGAAATTAAAAAAAGATGGTTATTTATATCTGAAAAACAAGAATACAAAATGTATACTTGTGCCTTTTATCGCGGGAGCTCTTGATGTTAATAGAATAAGATTAGGCAAAAACATAAATGGAAATCTTATTTTTGATTATTCCAATAACAGGTCAGGTGCCTTTTTGTTAATTATCTTTTTAGATAGCCGAACAAGAAAAAATAGGCTTGAATATAAAAAAATCCAGTAAAACAGAGTAGAACAGCAGTTGGTTTGGATGACGGATTCACCCTAACTTTAAGATTTTTACCATGCATCAAGCAAAAAAGCCATTCTATGATTTTTTATTAAACCTGATTTAAATTTCTATATACAATAATTATGATGCAGATAATAAAGCTAACGCAACTGAACGAGACGCAAAAAGAGCAGATTTTCGATTTGTGGAATACCGAATATCCCGAAAAGCTGGTTTACCATTCAATGGCTGATTTTGAAAGTTATCTGAGCAGGCTAACCGAACAGAATCATTATGTATTATCAGACACCAATGATAAAATCAAAGGTTGGGCTATTACGTTTATCAGAGAAAATGAAAAATGGTTTGCAATTATTATTTCCGGAAAGCTGCACGGAAAAGGTATCGGAACAGAAATGTTGAACGAACTGAAAAAAAAGGAAAGCATTTTAAATGGTTGGGTTATCGATCATAATTCAGACAAAAAATATAATGGAGATAGGTACAGGTCACCGTTAGAATTTTATATAAAAAACGGTTTTGAAGTGATAAGTGAAACAAGACTGGAATTGGAAGTGATGTCTGCTGTAAAAATAAAATGGACAAAATAGATGATATCGAACCCAAAGAAATTATACTTTGTATACTCCAAACCGGTAAGATAGAGGTAACGTCTTACTGTAAATGTTTTCAGAAACATGGCATTCAGCAGCTGAGCTGAAATGAAGTTCAGTATACAGACTTAACCATCATCAGCCATAAATAGTATATGACTAAAATGAAAAATTCTATTAAAAATATCATCACAATACAGCATCCTGAATCGGTACATCATACAAACGGTATGATCGGATCCTGGACAGATTGGGAACTGACTCCGAATGGAAAGGAACAGGCAGAATTAATTGGCAGCAAATTAGCAATAGAATGCGATGGAAAGACTTTTGAGCTTTATGCATCTCCGCTAATGAGAGCAAAGCAAACTGCCGAAATTATAGGCAACTGTTTAAAAATTAAACCCAACATCACCGAAACATTGAAAGAGCGAAATTTAGGTTCAGCTGTAGGCAAGTCAGTTCAATGGTTACGTGAGAATATTGAAAAAGAAGAGTACACAATTGATGATAAATGCTTTTCTGATGCAGAATCACGCAGAGAGGTTTGGCATAGACTTATTCCTTTTTATGAAGAAATAATGAATAGTAAAATTGAAAATATCATCATTGTTTCACATGGAGATACCTTGAGCATTTTCAATGCCATGTGGTTGGGATTAACAGTTGAATTTTTAAACTATGGTGATTTATACGGAAAATCAGGTGGAGTTTCCTTTCTGACCAAAAATGCTAAAGGAAAGCATATCATCAGCAGGTTAAGTGATATGTCATATAGTAGTAATGAATGTAAATAAGTTTGTTTCAAAAGATTTTTATCTGGTTTAGTGATTTAAGAGAAGAAATTTATTAACAGTCAAAAGGATAAAAATAGTGTAATATAACGCCACAAATATCATCGCTTTACTTTTTGTTTCTGCGAATTTTTGTAAGTTAGCGGTATTGAAAAAAGATTCGCTTTGAACAGTTTTTCCACGACTTTACGTTTTTACGAACCTGTTTTGCCAATGCTTTTCGCAGTACAAAATCCATTCTAAATGAAAACTCTGTTATTCCCTATATTTTGTGTCTTTTTTACTACCACTCTTTTCGCGCAATCGGCTTCAGAGTATTATTTTGAGGGCAAAGACACCCTTTTTTATTCCACTGCTTTACAGGAAAACAGAAAGATTACCGTGAGTTTGCCTAAAACTTATACGCCGGAGAAAGCAACGCAATTTCCGGTAATTTTTGTTTTTGATCGGCAAAACAACAGAATTTTTCGTCAGATATATGAAACCATAAACTATTTAGTTTCCTTTGACGAAGTTCCGGAATCCATTATCATTGGTATCAGCTCAGACAATCATTCCAAACGCTATTTGGAAACCAGCTTAAAAGATTCTGCTGAAAATGCAAAGGGAGAACAGATGGAGCGATTTCTATTCGAGGAACTCATTCCGTGGACAGAAAAGACCTATCATGCAGGTAAAATCAGAACGCTGATCGGGCATTCCCGTTTTGGATATTTTACATCTTATCTGCTGATCAAACGAATGAACGAACTTACCTCTGTGATTGCGATCAGTCCGTTTTATGTACAGAAAAATGTAAATCTTGTAGATTCTTTACAAAGAGAGCTTTCCCATACTCAGTTGACACATACCGTATATTACAGATTTATTACAGGAGATCCGTTTACGGATTCTAAAGATTATGATCTTATGCATGATTTTTTAAAACAGGCTACCGCAATTGATTCGAAGCTGAATTGGAAAGGATATCGTTTTAATACTGTTCAGCACATGGCAGTTCCGGGCATGGCAGTGCCTCCGGCGCTAATTGATGTCTTTGATTACTGGTCAGAAGAAGTAACCAAAATTCAGCGGAGTGAGGTGTCTTTAACCGAAGTTGCTTATTCTGAATTTAAGCTTAAGATGAAGCAGCATTACGGCTCCGAAATTGGAATTGGGTTGGCGGTATTGAATGGTATTGCTTATCAGTATTATAATGATGGAAAGTTTAAGGAGGCAATAAACGTGTGGAATATACTTTTAAAAGAATATCCTATGTTTACGTATGCTTATATCAGTATTGCAAATGCCTGCTTACAATTAAAAGACAGTGAAGAAGCAATGCGCTCATTAGAAAAAGCACAACTCGGGTTAACATCCAATACATTTTATTCAGATGAAGAAAAGCAAAGTATTATAGAAGAAATAACCCAACTCAAGCGCCGATAACAGCGAGCCAGAGCCATTTTTGATGGCTCATGCAGCAGTTTGTTGGTGTTGAATATTGCATTTGAGCCATCACAGTTTTTATAACAATAAAAAGGAAAAGTAATACGAAAGCACTAAACCTGAATTTTAAGAAAGATTTTATTCTATATTCTTACTTTTGCTCTTAAGAAGCATTATTGATGTATTTAATAAATATTGATGTATATGAAAGACAAAATAGGTTTTAATCTGCCATTCGCACTTATTGCATTTCCTATCGGATTGGCGCTGTACAGAGAATTTGATTTTACAACTTTTACATTTAAGAAGACAGCTTTGGGCTTGCTTTATCTGGTGACCTTTATTTTGGTAGTTTTTTTGACGTTCAGAAAGAAGTCAAAATCATCGTAACGCTGATTGTTTCATAATTCGTAAGAACACAAAATTGAGAAAACAGACTCCGCTGTCTGCCACAACAGCCATATACAGCACAAAGACTTTCATTTTTATTTTTTAAGGTTGAATGTTATTGAGCTATGATTAATGAATGTGGCGAAACGTATCCAGTAATAATTTCAGTGCTTCTTTGGAATGCATGTTCTCCATAGATTGTAAGGTAACCTCAGTGATTTTTGCAGCACGTTGGCACATTGTCTTTTCGTAATTTGAAATAGCTGTTTTAATGTTGCTGAAATCATTTGCTGTCAGTTGTTCTGCGAGTTCAAAGGCATCTAACATGGCCATATTTACTCCCTCGCCGGCATAAGGCGGCATACGATGCGCGGCATCTCCCAAAATGGTTAAATTTGGTAAACTCTCCCATTGCTGGTCGAGTGGGAAATGATATTGCGGACGGGGAACAAAATAACTCTCATCACTTTCAAAAAGTTCGTGCCACTCATAGCCCCAATCAGCAAAACGCTCTTTAAACCAATCATATATTTCCCGTTTGTTTTCGAAGTTGATACCGGAAGTTTTTACCCAGTCTTCCGTTTCCTTTGTTCCGGTGTAAAAAGACAGTGAACCATCACCTTTGGCGCTCAGAATAATACTTTTTTCCAGTCCTAACGCAAATACTTTACCGCCTTTGACAAGCTTCCAGAGTTCAGGCACATTGGTGGCTGCATTGTAAATAGTTCCTTCTACAATGGTTAACCCTGAATAAACCGGAGCAATAGGGGTAAGGTATTTTCTGAGTTTAGAATTGGCACCGTCTGCTGCAATAACAAGGTCGGCATACACGATACTTCCGTTATCGAAATAGATATCCCATCCATTTTCTTTGGTTTGTAGTGATACAAATTTAGAATTCCAAACAAGGGTATCTCCTTCAAGTGATGCAATAAGCAAATCCCGAAAGGGACCTCTGTCAATTTCCGGACGGAAAGAAATTCCGCTTTCCACTGCCGGGGTTTCATTCATGTGATCGTCGAAATATACCACTGCGTTATGGTCGGTCAAGCGCAGTTTATCCGCATCAGGACGGTAATGTTTTTTAAATTCAGAAAGCAAACTGGCAGCATGCAGGGCTTTCAGTCCGGATTCTTCGTGCAAGTCTAATGTGGCTCCTTGCTGGCGCACATTCTGGTCTTTATCTCTTTCATATACTTTTACCTGATATCCCTTCATTTGTAGTAATCTGGCAAGAGTCAGTCCGCCGGGACCTCCTCCGATAATGGCTATTTTTTTATTTTTTAATGACATCCTATTTTTATTTTGATAACACAAAATTACCGTTGTATAATGAATTAAAATAGCGTATTTTGGCATAAAAATACTCGTAAACGACATTATGAGAATCGAAATTAAATCAAGGGACGGAATAGGGATGTTAGCCGCTTTTGCTGAACAAATAGGTAGTAAAGTGGTCAATGGCAGAGTAGATGTTCCGGAAGAATTTGGAACAGGTTTTATGCAGGGCTATAGCTTCGATGAGCGTTTGCGGATGATGATCGTACGCTACGAATTGCACCGGGATTTTGCTGTTAGTCGAAAAAATCAACCTGCGAATATGCTGCTGTTCAATTTTCAGCACATCATCACCTCAAGCCAAACACAAACGGGTACTAAATTGCAACCATCGGTTCAGATTACAACACAGGGATTAAATGCGGAACTTTTTGTTCCCAAAAATACCATTCAAAATTCTATATCATTGAGTATTGATGCAGAGTATTTACGAGAGCTTATCGGAGCACGAATAGACCATCCTTTAATAAATAGTATTTTGGATAATAAGCAACCCTTACTGTTTGAAGAATTTATATCTGTTCCGCTATTGAAAGTGGTCGAAGATATTGTAAGCAGTAAGGTGCCGGCATTGCTTCAGGATTTTTACTACAAACTAAAATCTCAGGAACTCATTTGTCAGTTACTGATTTCATTGGTAAGACGGGATGAGAAGAAAGTGTATGGCTTTAATACAGCCGATATTAAGATGCTTTACAACGTTAAAGACCGATTACTTCAAAATATTGAAAAAGCCCCCACAATTGCCGAATTATCGAACTTTTCCGGCATGAGCGAAACGAAGCTAAAAAGATTGTTTCATCAGGTTTTTGGTAAAAGTATATTTCAATACTTCCAGAATTCAAGAATGCAGGAAGCTGCACGCTTGTTGAAAAAAGGTTTATCTGTTTCAGAAGTGGGGTATCAGCTGGGGTTTTCAAATTTAGGACATTTTACAAAAGTTTTTGAACAGGTGATCGGAGTTAAACCAAAACGGTATAGTAAGCTAAAAGATAATTAGTTTACTGCCCTTTTAAGAGAGAGTACTATAGATTTTAATTTACGAAGAATTACTTCTCATTACCCTCAAGACAACCAGATCTTTGACAACCAAGAAGTATATTAATGAAATCACCAAAAGAAAAATGGATAAAGTACTAATGTTACTTTATCCATTATTTGTTTCATTTGTAGTAAAGATCTACAAGGAATTAAGTGAAGGTAAGTGCAGTACGCAGTATTGTAAAAAAGTTATAATAGAAGTCACCGATATTGTAAGCCGATACTTCAAAATTCTACTTTATATGTTACTTTTCAATAAAATAACAGGTCACCACAATTACGTTTTTTAATGTATTTTTTTTTCAATATAATATCGATGTTAATTCATTAAAACTTTTACTTAATCTTACCCAGTTACCTTGCCGAGTTAATACTCTTGCATAATACTTATCCTTATCCAAATCAACGGCTACAATTTCATCTTTTTCAACAGACAAATTACCATCCCGGTAATGTTGACTAAATTTTAATTTTGTATCCATAGTTTTAATTCTTTAACACTACAAAAGTATATATATATACTGATTTAAAATAATAAATTGTAAAAAAACTTTTATTATTATAGATTGTTTAAAATGCTGGTAAAATATACTTATTGTTTTTAAAAAATGATGGTAATGTGTGCTGATTAATTTGCTTAAATCACTATAATTATATCCTAAAAGGTTTATAAGTATTCTTTTTTGTATTGAAAATTTAAGGTTCTCTTATAAAACGAGAATTGTATCTGTTATCATAAAATACATTTTTGATAACAATAAAGAAAAGGATACATCTATCGAAAATTATAGAAAAGATAGATTCAGAAAACGTAGGCACAATTTACGAAAAAGATGGCTGTATCAGAGCTTTATTTGAAATGAAAAGACATTTAAAAGATAAAAAAGATTGTTGGGGAATGGTTCAAAGTCTAATGGGAATGGTAAATTATCGAACCATTATAAATTATAATTTTCTCAACAATTCTAATGCTTTACGTATTTTTTGGTCACTATTTAAATCTTCCAGATTATCTCCTCCTAATACTTCAAAATCAGGTGAAATATTTGATTTATAAATTTTTAAATTTCGGTCAACAACATAATCCGTCGATAGATTGATTCCTGCATCTTTGTTTATTTTAAAACCTTGAACTGCTGTAGTGTAATTTGCTGTTGGTTCTCCTACTATAAAAGTGTTATTTCTACCGATAAATGATACAGCTGTCATTTCTCCTGAACTCGCAGTATAGCAGCTCGTTAAAATCACTATTGGAATATCATTATTTATTGGATAATCTAAATCTTCAGTTCTTTCTAAAATCACATTGTCAATCCATAATTTTCCTTCTTTAATTTCCCAATTTCCGGTAGATTTGTTTTGAGCATTTCTAAAACCGCCAAAAAGTAAATTGTCTCCAATAAACTCTTTCAAGCCAAGCAACATAGGATACATATTTCCACCGGTATTAAGTCTCAAATCTATGATCCAGCCTTTAATTGTCTTTGAATTTATATTATTGATATAAGATACAATATCGTTTGCTAAACTGTCTACTTTTGTAAAATTAAAATCGTTGTTCCCAACAATTCTGATATAGGCGATTTTTGTGTCAATGAGTTTACTGAATGTTTTTGTATCCGTTTTTATTTTATCCTTTAAATACAAATTTGTTTTCATATTAGTAGGATTCCATCCGTATGTTTTTCCTTTATATTTTAAGCCTCCGTGATAATCATTGAGTTGTTTAAAAACTTCTTCATAAAAAGGGGCAATTTCATCTATCAGAATTAAATCTCGTGATTTACTATATAATTCATTCTTAATATTGTTGATATTTTCGGCATGGATTGAGTTTATTTGTATCAATTCGATTGACTTGTCAATAAATAACTTTATACTGTCGTTTTTAAAATTTTGACAGAATGATACTGTTGAAAAAAGAAGAAGAGAGATTATTAAAAAATATCTGTTCATATATTTAAGAATAAGAAGCTTATTGGATGTAAGCATGTTTTCAATAGAACAAAGTTATAAAATTAGTTTGTATTGTTATTTTTATATGTACTACAGATATTAACCGATAAATAGGTAATTGTGATGGAAGGTAGTGGATTATTATAGACTTAGGAGTACCGAATACAAAAAAATCTTTTTATTTTTGAAACAGAACTTTTGCCGGAAAAACAGTATCAAATTTTGATTAATTTGGTTTTAAATCTCTAAAAGGTTATCATCAGATTTCCTGTTTAATTAATTTTTTAACCACCTGAAAGGATCTGTTTTTCATAAAACTGTAAACAGATATCATGTTTTATTTTGACAGAAATTTCGGTTTTTTTTTAGGACCTCTTACCGATAATAAATATCATAAACATTATGCTTTGCAAATCAGTGTTTCTACACAGTCAAATCTTGCCTTATCTGATAAAAAAGGGAAAAATCTTTTCGGAAAAGCACTTTTACTCCCTTCAAAAGTTGAACATGCATTGACATGCAATACGAATCAGTTGACGATCTTAATAAACCCACTAAGTAGTGTCGGTCATTATTTAAAGTTGAAATTTGACAGTACAGATCCGGTAGTTTTCAATAATTATATATCAGATGAGCTCCTCAGAACATTAGATAAATTCGAAAGAAATGAATGGTCATTTGAGATGGTTTGTCAATCCGTTTCACAAATACTGACAACCTGCAGAGCATCATTGGAAGACGAAAAGTATATTGAAGACAAAAGGATCCTTAAAGCACTGGATTTTATGGATATCCATTTTAATGATGTACTTTCTTTAGTAAGGGTCGCCGGATATTGCAATGTATCACCCACTCGTTTTTTACATCTGTTTAAAGAGAAAACCAATCTCAGTTTCAGACGCTATCAGTTATGGAATAAGTTAGTAAAATCATTACCTTATCTAACAAAAAACTCTATTACAGATACGGCACATGCTTTTGGGTTTTCAGACAGTTCACATTACACAAGAACGTTTTCGGAAACGTTTGGTGTGACACCTAAATTCTTTTTACCTAAACGTTAGCCGGTTTATACAATTTTATATTTGTACTGTTTTGCAATTTTGTTTGGTTATAAATCATAACCATAAAAGCAGTTTTATATTTAAAATTAAAAAACATGAACAATTATCTGAAAGAAACCCCTCTGCTGAATTATCATGACAGCTCGGTTCAAGCCTTAATCAAAACAAAAAAATGGCTGCAAATGCAACCTGTTGACCGCGTACAGGCCATTTATAATTATGTAAGAGATGATATTAAATTTGGTTATAATTCATCTGATACAATAACAGCGGCTCAGGTATTGAAAGACGGTTATGGACAATGTAATACCAAAGCGACTTTATTAATGGCACTTCTGCGGGCAGTGGGAATTCCAAACAGAATACACGGATTTACCATTGACAAAGCTCTGCAAAAAGGAGCTATAACTGGTATTTGGTACACATTATCACCTAAAAATATTCTTCATAGCTGGGTCGAGGTCTACATAAACGAAAACTGGTATTTTCTTGAAGGTGTGATTCTTGATAAACAATATATCACCAAAATTCAGCAGAAAAATAAAGAGAGGACAACGTCTTTTGCGGATATGGAGCTTTTACTGATAATTTGGCAGACCCACCGATTGAATGGAAACTCAACCATACTTTTATTCAGCACAAAGGAATCAATCAGGATTTTGGATTGTTTGATACCCCAGACGCATTTTATGCTAAGCACCAACAGCAAATGGGCATCTTCAAAAGATTCATTTTTAGCAATATGGTAAGAAAATTCCTAAACAGAAATGTTCAAAAAATAAGAAAGGGCAGGGGATAGCCTATAATATAAAATAGATGAATCCGGTTTTACAACATCTTACTGAATAGGCTTGTTGTTTTTCCAAAACACAAAACCATAAAGAGACAGAAATTTCATAATGTATGTAAAGTTGTGTAGTTTTACCATAACATAAAAAATAAAAAAAGGGAAACAATAAAGTTCCCCTTTTTTACTAACACTTTGGTGGATGTCAGTTCTTCTTCATAAGCATTAAATAAATATCAATTTTCAGACCAAAATAGCTGTATTTTAAAAGGTACTGATTTTCAGATAATTTTATTTTTTTAGAATTTTAAATGTAATTTCCAACTGTCTAAAAAATCCACAACAGCTGCTTGTTGTGTTGATTTTTTCCAATAATAATGGTATAGTTCAGCAATTGAAAGAATGATTTCTCGGTCCCATCTCAGAGGATAATTAAAAAAATGATTGATATTATTATCAAATAATTTCTAAGAAATAGACGGATGATAACACGCTACAGAGTATCACAATAGTTAAGCTGAAATAAATAAGCGAACCACAATACTTATGTCTTAAATAAGTTTGTATTTTAAACAAAATCACGTACATCGAATGAAAAGCATCACATTACCGGAAGAACTTACTTTAGAGACTAATCAATCTGTTCAGGTTTTTGATTATAACAGTATGCAGCCGATTGTTAAGCAGGAAATTATTCTGAATCAGAATGCTTTTAGTTTTTTAATGGAAGGAACAAAAGAAGTGTTTTTTGATACTTCAGCCATTTCAATTGATAATACCAGATTTCTTTTAATGGGCTCAGGGCATTGCCTGATGACCGAAAAACTTTCTGATGTCAAAAGTTACAGAAGTGTATTATTGTTTTTTACCAACGAAGCTTTATTGAAATTTATACATAAAGTGGCACTTGACAAAACAGTATCGAAGGGATATAAATCTGTTTATGATTTTCAATATGACCATTTTATTCAGGGCTTCGCAAAAAGTTTATCCGATATTTCAAGATTATCAAAACATCTGCAAACAAAATTACTCGAAGTAAAGTTTGAAGAAATCATGTTATATCTGACCGAAATTTACGGAACAGATTTTTTATCTTCATTTATCGTAAAAAGTCCTGATAGTACACAGAAATTTATTCGGACTGTTGAAACCAATCAATTGAGTAAATTAACATTAAAGGAACTGGCATTTTTATGCAATATGAGCATTTCAACTTTCAAAAGAGAATTTGAGAAACACTATGGCGAATCACCTATCAAATGGTTCCAGAACAAAAGATTAGAACATGCTCATTATCTGCTGAACCAGCAGCAAAAAAATTCTTCTGAAATTTATGTAGCAGCAGGATATGAAAACTTATCCAGTTTTATCCAGGCATATAAATCAAAATATGGAATGACCCCCAAACAACATCATAAAAAGTGAGCTTTTAGCAACAGTTTTTGAACCTAATACTCCATTTTCTCAATAATAGTGCTGCTAACTTTGCTTAAATTTTAAATTGTAATACAATGAAAAAAGCAAATTTTATTTTAGTATTGTTGTTGCTATTCTCAACAGTACTTTTCGCACAAAAAACATTTACGTTATCCAGTAAAGATTTAGGAGGATCAGCAACTCAAAAACAAGAATTTAATGGGTTTGGTTGTTCAGGAACCAATGAATCTCCTCAGTTATCTTGGAAAAATGCGCCTGAAGGGACAAAAAGTTTTGCCGTAACCATGTATGACCCTGATGCACCAACAGGAAGTGGATTCTGGCACTGGGTGGTATTTGATATTCCTGCAAACGTAAATGAATTGCTGTCTAATGCAGGAAATGTCAAATCCAATATCGCACCCAAAGATGCTATACAAAGTATAACAGACTATGGAATCAAAGGATTTGGAGGTCCCTGTCCACCAGAGGGACACGGATTTCATCAGTACATCATCACGGTTTATGCTTTAAAAACCACTACATTAGGGCTTGATGAAAATGTAAATCCTGCAATAGTAGGGTTTAATCTTTGGAATAATACTTTAGCAAAAGCGAGTATTATTGCCTATTATAAGCGATAAATGATAATGGATTGAGAGAAATCTTTCGATCCATTTCTTATTTGTAATATATTGTGTTTATGTAAGTATTTTTAAATAATTTTGAAAATATAATTCACTTCTAATTTTATTCCATCCCTGACAGATTGGGATACAAAATTGTAGATTTTTGATAAGCAATAATGAATTCAATTACATTCAAATACAATAAGAAAAAAATAGTAGTTTTTATCGTTTTAAGTATCATTTTTTTGTTTCTTTTCTATTATATTTTACTAAATGCTTATTTATTAGCTCATAGAGAACCATCAAAAGCTATAATAAGATACCGATGGGTTGGAGAATTATTTTATGATAATCCAAATTTGATTATCATCACTTCAATTTTTTTTATTGTTTTGTTTTTCAGTTTTTTATGCTATTATTTATTAAAATTATTTCAAAAAGAAATGAAATTATCTCTACAAAAAAAGGAGTTATATATAAATGGTAGTTATCTTGTAGCAATAAAAAATATAGAATTTACTCATCTTGTATTGTTGAAACACAGCACTTCAATTTATTTTTATTTAAATAATGCAGAAATAATAAATGTTGGAAATAATAATCTGTTAGAGAGATACAAGAGAAAGATAGATGTATTATTCAATAAAAAAAGAGTACATATGAACATTAGTCTTTTAGAGATGAAACCTAATGAAGTCTATACAATTATCAAAGAATTTATAACTATAAAAAAGAGGACATAATTAAATGTCCTCTTACTATAAAACTTTGTTTGTTTTAGGATACTTGAATAATTTTTTAAGCTTGCTATAATATTCTTAAAGATGCTGTCAGGCAATTTTTGTGTGTTATTACGATTTCAGGTATTACAATTCTAACATTCCCAAAGCGTATTGCAGTTCGGTATGCAGCAACCTGAGATTATATACTGCCTGCAGATAATTGATCTTAGCCTGTGTAAGCGCAAGTTCGGCATCAGTCAGTTCCAGTCGTGAACCCAATCCGTTTTCAAACCGGTCTTCTGTCATCTGATGATTTAATTCAGCAGATTGTACTGTTGTAATCTGAATTTCCAATTGTGAAGAAGCTTCTTTCCATCTGCTTATTATACTTGCCAGTGTTGTTTTCACTTCGTCTTTCAGATCTTTGAGTCGTACCTCTTCCTGATCTGCTACAATTTTTGCCTGATTGATTTTTGATCTGCGTTGTCCGCCATTAAAAATAGGTACGCTTAGTTGTAAGCCCAGAAATGAAGTTCTTGGCCATACATAATCATTAAATCTCAGGTTATCTGCCTGTGCCTGAATCTGATATTGCCCGATGATTCCTATTTTGGGTATCAGTTCAGCTTTAGTTGCTGATACTTTCTGTAATTGTAGTTCAATAGTCAATTCCTGTACATTTATATCATTTCGGTTGACTTCGGCAATGTTTAAAGCCTCGCTTACCGTAAGAAACTCGGTTTGATTGGTCTGAACCTCCGATTCTAATTCATCTGTCAGTTCCAGTTCCTGTATTTCATCAAGACCAATAAGCCTTTTGAGTTCTATACCGGAAACGTCAATATTATTTTTAAGGTAAGAAACCGAAGATCTCAGATTTTCAACTGCAATAAAGCTTCGTAAAGTGTCTGATTTAAGTCCTCTGCCCTGTGCAAACAAAGATTTTGAATCTTTCAGCGCTTTGACGTTCCGCTCATGGCTTTGTTCTAAAAGCTGTAGCTGACGCTTCATCATTAATATATCGAGATACCGTGAAGAGATCGCGAGTGCCACCCGGCTTTTTAAATCTTCTGTTTTCTCAGCCTGTATTTTTTCATTAATTCGGGATGCTTTCGTCATTCTGTGCGAACCGGGATCCAGAATAGGCTGGTATAACGATACAAATCCGTTAAAAGCATTTCTCCCGCCAACAGCAACTTCCTGTACTGCTTTAGTAGTTCCGGCAAATGATCCGGGAAGGAAGATATTTTGTCGGTCAAAATAGTAAGAATAGGCTACTCCGGCTGAAATATCCGGTAATAGTCGGCCTTTATTCTCCCTTGTTTTTTCTGCAGCATTTTTTTCTTCCAGTATTTGTACTTGTATTGTTTTATTTCCCTGCCTTGCCATTGTCAACGCTTCCTTAAGTGAAAGTGTTTTTGTCTGAGCCAGTGATGGTCTGCTGCCTATAAATAGCAATAGCGCTATTATAAATATATGTGATGCTTTTTTCATTGTGAAAATAGTTTTATTCATTGGGTTAGCCGAAATTTTCAGGTGATTATTACCACCAGGTGCAGCCGGTATTTCTCAACTGCACAAGGAGATAATTATTTTCCAGTCATTATTCATTAGCATTTGTCATTTCATTTTCATCCAGTTCTACTGCTTCTTTTCTGCGTTTACTGCTGGACAAATAAGAATATACAGCCGGAATAATGAACAGCGTAAGTATTCCTGAAAATACAAGTCCGCCTGCGATAACGATACCCAATGACTGACGGCTGTTGGCAGTAAGTGCAATAGGTAGTGCACCGAATATCATTGCCAGAGAGGTCATCAGAATAGGTCTGAACCGTTGTTCGGCTGCCTGTATCGCGGCATCAAATTTAGACAAGCCTGTATCTTTGAGGTGATTGGCGAATTCAACAATAAGGATTCCGTTTTTGGTAATAAGTCCTACGAGTGTAATAATACCAATCTGGCTGAATACATTGAGACTTTGACCAAACCAGGAGAGGCTCAGAATAGCTCCTGTCACCGCCATCGGTACAGTAAGCATAATAATTAGAGGGTCACGCAGACTTTCAAATTGTGCTGCCAGAATCATATAGATAATTACCAGGGCAAGTATAAGAGTGAAGGCGATGTTTCCCTGACTTTCTCTGTAATCACGAGACTGACCGGCTAATGATGTTTTGAAGTTTTCACCCAAGACTTCAGTTTTAATGCGTTCTATTTCTTCAATCCCTTCTGCAAGACTGACACCCGGAGCCGGAGCTGCGGATACAGTAGCAGAGGTGAACTGATCATAACGGTATATAGCGGCAGGACTTACAGCCTCTTCGGTTGTGATGAGGTTGTTTAGAGGGATCAGTTGTCCGTTGTTAGAACGTACATATATGGAATTAAGATCGGTAATATCATTTCTCAATTCCCGGTTCATCTGTCCGATTACCTCATATTGTCTGTCGTTTCGAAGGAAATAAGCGTATCGCAGTCCGGAGAGGGAAAGCTGCAAAGTACGGGCTACTTCTTCTATTGAAACTCCCATCAGGGCTGCCTTTTGCCTGTCGATATTTATTTTGATTTCAGGTTTATTGATTTTGAGATCAGCATCGGCAAACATCAGTTTTTTACTCTGACGTACAGCATTCAGAAATTTAGGTAGTGCTGCAGTCAGGGTATCCAGATCCTGAGTCTGTAATACAAATTGTACGGGCATACCTCCTCCATAACGCGAACCAATAGTAGGCGGCAGATAAGGAAATAAGAGAAAACCTCTGAAATTGGCAGATGCTGCCCCATATTGATTGTATAAGTCCTGTATGCTGGCTTTTCTTTCTTTAGGATCTTTCAGATAGATACTTTGTACAGCAACATTAACAGGTGCAGGTGCCGGAATGAAAGATATCGCAACCATGGAATAGGTTTGATACAGTCCATCCGTAGAGTCATTGACATATTTACCGACTTCAATCATATTTTTTTTCATATAATCGAAAGAAACACCTTCAGGCGCAATGGCGATAAGACTCATATTGGATCTGTCTTCTACCGGCGCAAGTTCTGAAGGTAATTTTTTACCTACAAAATAGATGAGTCCTGTAGTGACAATCAGAAAAATCCATGCCAGCCATCTGACCCGCATAAAGGCAGTTAACAACCGTGCATATCCGTTATTCATACGAACAAAGAAAGGTTCTGTAACCCTATAAAACCAGCCTGGTCCTTGTTTCTTTTTCAGAAAATAAGCACTCAGCATAGGCGTTAGTGTAAGTGCAACAAAGGCAGATACCAATACAGAGCCAGATACCACTATAGCGAATTCTTTAAAAAGTTGTCCGCTGATACCTCCCATGAAGACAATCGGTAAAAATACAGCTGCCAGTGTAATGGTTGTAGAAATTACTGCAAAATAAATTTCTTTGGATCCTTTAAAGGCTGCCTGTATCGGTGGCATGCCTTCTTCTATCTTTTTATAAATATTTTCAAGTACCACGATTGCATCATCCACCACCAGTCCAATAGCGAGTACCAATCCAAGCAACGTCAACACATTGATGGAAAAGCCTGAAACATACATGATGAAAAAGGCCGACAGGATAGATACCGGGATAGCGATAACGGGGATAATGGTAGAACGCCAGTCGCGTAAAAAGAGGAAAATAATAATAACCACAAGACCGAAGGCAATAAAGAGGGTTTCTTCCACTTCTTTAATAGATTCGCGAACCGACTGCGTAAAGTCAAATCCTACAATAAGACGATATTCAGACGGAATGTCTTTACGTAACTGCTCAAGACGTTTGTAAAATTCATCTACTACTTCAATAGCATTCGCACCGCGCTGTATTTGTATGGCTACACCGATACCGACACGATTAAGATTGCCTGTTTCGTTGATAATGGCAGTACGCTCATTCATCTCACCCAATTCGGCTGAACCTATATCTTTGAGACGAACCACAGAATTTTCAGTTTGTTTGACAATCATTTCCTCAAAATCAGTTTGTGTTGTCAGTCTACCCAGTGTGCGTATGCTGAGTTCACTATTATTTCCTTCAACCCTTCCGGAGGGTACATCTATATTTTCCCTTAACAACGCCTGCCGGATATCTTCCGGAGTAAGCTTATGGGCAGCCAGTTTAATCGGGTCAAAGCGTAAACGCATTGCATATTTGTGCTCACCTACAATGGCGACATTGTTGATACCGGGAATAGATTGCACACGGTCTTTGATAACAGTAGAAGCGATATGACTTACTTCCTTAATATCTTTCGTATCACTTTCTACTTCCAGAAAAGCTACAAGGTTATCCGGTGAAGAGGCTTTTTGTACAATTGGCGGATCTACATCTGCCGGAAGCTGTTTTCGGGCTTTGGATACTTTATCTCTGACATCGTTCAGAGCATCTTCGATGTCCATTTCTCGATTAAATTCTATCGAAATAACGCTTACCTGCTCTCTGGATTCGGAGGATATGGTACGTATTCCGTTTGCCTCGGCAATGGATTCTTCCATAGGCCGGGTTAGTTTAGATGCTATTACATCGGGACTTGCTCCCGGATAAAAAGTGACAACTGAGATAACGGGCGGTTCTGTGAGTGGGAACTCCCGAATCCCTAATTGCTTCCATCCAACAATACCCAAAATGACAATAAGGAGGGAAAATACACCGGCTAAAACCGGTTTTTTTATGCTTAAAGATGATATACTCATGATGTTGCAAATTGAAATGGATTATTTTTTTATGACAGGCTGTACCGGAGTACCGTCGGCAAGTCGCAGCATATTGGAAATTACAATGCTGTCTCCCGCTTGAATACCGGAGGTAATAATGGCTTCTGATTCCGTTCTGTTACTTATGACTACAGGCATGGGTTTGGCTATGCCACCTTTTATGACGAACGCATTATAGCCTTTTTCGCCGGGCATTAGTGCTTCAGTAGGTATCATGATACCTGTTGTACCTTTCTTTTCAGTACTGAAGTAAACTTTTACAGATTGTCCTGCCCGGAATTTATTTCCATTATTGTTTGTAATGGCTTGTACCTGAAGACTTCTGCCATCTGCGTCCAGTCCCGGTTCAGTAGCAGTAATGCTGGCGTTGAATTGTTCATCAGACAATCCGGTACTGAATTTAATCGGGGTACCTAATGTGATAAGAGGCAGATACCTTTCCGGTAGTGTAAAACTTATTTTTATGCTGCTTTGATCCTGAAGGTTTACCAAAGCTGTTCCGGGTGATACATAGGCTCCTAAATGCACTTTGGTTATACCTACTTTGCCCGAAAATGGGGCACGGATTACGGTTTTTGCCAACTCTGTGCGCAAATAATCTTGTTGAGCTTCAAGAGAGTTGAGTCGTGTCAAAGCTTCGTCATATTCCTGTTGTTTTACAGTTTCTGTTTTCAGAAGGTTTGTCATCCGATCTTTATTTAATCGTGCAAGTTTGAGTTCAGACTCTATCTGTCTGAGCTGTGATCTGAGATCGGCGTCATTGAGCGTATAGAGTACATCTCCCTGATTAACATAGCTGCCGTCTTTAAAAGCTACTTTGGTTATCTTTTGTGCGGTTTCACTCACAACTGCTATTTCACGGTGTGGCATAAGAGTACCTACAAAGATTTCCTGCTGGTCGAGCTCCTGTTCCTGAGCAATAATAATATCTACGGGTAATTTTGCTGCAGCTGCCGGAGTTGTAGCTTCATCTTCTTTTTTAGGTTTGTTTTCACATGCTGTGAACAGGATGCTTAACAATGGAATTATTATTCCTAATTTGTATGTATGGTATTTGTAAAACATTATCTTGTTTTTAAGTTATGAAACAAACAATTAATTTTATTGACAAATGTAGAAGTCAGTGGTTTTAAAGTTTTTACATAATTACAGGTATGTATTGTAAAATTTATTAACGCAGGGGAGGATAAGCATCAGAGGAAAATATCACCTATTTTATTATGATGACACAGATGATATCTTCCTTACAGTTGTATTATTTGTACGACTTAAATTTTTAGCTCAGATTTGTCATGTGAAAAAAAATAGTAATTTTATGATTTCTAAAACTTTGGCAAGAAGAATCTTAATAGAACATAACTCATATTATTACCTGTTACCAAACTATAAAAAACTTATAAATGAAAAATACGTACTGCTTTTTACTCATTACATTAGTTGCCTTAACTGCTATTATGTGTACTCCAAAGAAAGAAACCAACGCAAATGAGAATGTTGAACATTTTGATTGGCTGACCGGCAACTGGAAACGTACAAATGAAAAAAAAGACAAAGAAACTTTTGAAAACTGGCAGAAGATAAGTGCTTCTGAGTACTCCGGACTTGGATTTACCATGCAAAATAACGATACCATCAGTCAGGAACAGATGAAGCTTATACAAACAGGAGGTATATGGAATTTATTGGTCATAGCTCCCGGAGAAAAGGAGTTTACCAGATTTGAAGTGTCGGATATTGGTAAAGAAATGTTTGAATGTAAAAATGATACGCTTGATTTTCCGAAACGTATACTGTACCGAAAAAATGGCGATAAGATAAGTGCTGTGATTTCAGGAGATGACATGGAAATTAAATATGAATTTGAAAAGATTAAATAATTCATTTTATGAGTAGGATATGCAGAGTTACTGCTGAGTTTTTTCTAAAAAAGCGATACTGATAAATAAAAATCATATGGATGTAAAAATATGACTGCGTTTGAGAACAGCTTAAGACATTCTTTTGGAATTGAAGGTAATGATGAGCTAAAATACATTATTTCACAGTTTGAACCCGTGCTGTTGAAAAAAGGAGAAGTCTTTTTGGAAGAAGGAAGGAGCTGTGATAAACTCTGCTTTGTGCAATCCGGTTTTTTACGCATTTTTACAGAAACGGAAAACAAACAAATAACGCAATGGATTGCTCCACATGGCTATTTTGTAACCGATTTGTCAGGTTTTATTTTTGAAAAAATGTCCCGCTGGACGATAGAAGCATTGACGGATACCCGCCTATTTTACATTGATAGAAACAAATATAAAAAATTAAATACCTTTATACCGCAATGGCCGGAACTGGAAAGACAATTTATTGTCCATTGCTTTACCACACTCGAAGACAGAATCTTTAGTCACCTTTCCATGACAGCTGAGCAACGTTACCATTTTTTCTTTCAGCATAATAAAGAACTATTCCATCAGGTACCGTTACAATATATTGCCTCAATGCTGGGAATGACTCCGGAAACCTTTAGCCGGATTAGAAAAAAACAATAAATATTATTTTCTTGATATTTATCAAGCCATTTCAATTACAAATAATAGAACTTTGGTCTGTCTAAAAACCAAAACAATCATGAAGTATCTATTCGTTTTATTATCTCTTATTTGCATCAATACAACAGCCATGGCAAAAGAAATTACAACTCAGATTACCATTAAGGCAACACCGGAAAAAGTATGGGCTGTTCTTACCGATTTTAAAAAATATCCCGACTGGAATCCTTTTATTCGCTCTGTTGAAGGAAATGTAGAAGTTGGTGAAAAGATAAAAGTAATTATCCATCCACCAGAAGCTAAAGAAATGACTTTCAGACCTATAGTTTTAACAAAGACAGATGAAAAAGAGTTAAGTTGGTTCGGTACGTTATTTTTCAGAGGGATTTTTGATGGTGAACACCGCTTTGAAATTGTTGATAACAACGATGGAACGGTTACATTGAAACACAGTGAAAAATTTAGAGGTGTATTAGTGTGGATGTTTAATACAAAGAAAACAGAAGCCGGTTTTATTCTGATGAATGAAAAAATAAAGGAAATAGCAGAAACTCAGCAATAGTACACTAAAAGAATATTTTGCTCAAATAAAGATATTTGAAATAACTGATAAAAAAGTGATTAATAAGTCAGTGAATGCTGATTTGCCAACAAGCATTACCATTTTACAGTATATTTTATAATTCAATTTATGATTTTTTGTAAATTTATAAAGGAGTAAATTTGCTCTCAGTAAATAATTTGCAGATAGATGCAATTGGAATCATGCCGGTTAATCAATACCGTGCTGTTTCATAAAAGAACAAAAATTGAAAAAGAAACGTTTGCTATATATAGTTGTTATTGTCCTGCTGATTCTTGGTGGTACAGGTATCTGGAGTTTTAAAAAATTTAATTTTAACAGGGATTTTTTTATTGGTGAACCTTTAGACAGCCTTAACGGTGTTGTTGTTTATTACAATGGTGGGGTAAACCATGTATTAGAACGCAATACGACTGAAGAGGGCTATAATTTAGGTCTCAAATATCAGTGTGTTGAGTTTGTCAAGCGATACTATTATCAGCATCTTTGCCATAAAATGCCGGACAGTTATGGTCATGCAAAAGATTTCTTTGATTCTACCTTATCGGATGGAGTGAAAAATGAGAAAAGAGACTTGATACAATATACCAATCCGAGTTGTACACCGCCACAGATAAATGATCTTATTATTTTTGAAAGCACGGTTTTTAACCGATACGGACATGTCGCTATAGTTTCTAATGTAACGGCACATGAGATAGAGATCATACAGCAAAATCCCGGACCGTATGCAAAATCCCGTGAAATTTATCCTCTTATCCATAAAGATGATCAATGGATAATTGATAATGATCGCGTTTTGGGCTGGCTCAGAAAAGAATAATGCATTACCATATCAACATCAATAAAAATCATCAGAATGAAAAAAATCTTATTAATAGCTTATTGTTTCCTCTTAGGCAACACCGTATTTTCACAGAAAAGTAACTATTGGAAAGCTTTTATGAATGAAGATGAAACCCTGTTTGGATATAAAGATGCGAAGGGTGACATAAAAATACCTCCTAAATTCAGTTCCGTTTATTATACCGATAAGTTTGAGCATATAATTGCAGTTACAGAGAAAAAAAAGGGTATTTGGGAAAGTTATTATCTGACTAAAGCAGGGGAACAGGTAGGGAAAGACAGTCTTTATATTTTTGATAATACGATAGACTGTGAGAATGAAGGATTTATCCGTTTTACTGATGCTAAAACAGAAAACATAGGAGTGCTTGACAGAAATGGAAGGGTGGTGATTCCAGCTGAATATAATGCAATAAGCAAAGTACAAAACGGAATGGTAATGGCGCTTAAAGAAGCGGAGAAACAATATTGGGAACATACGAATCATGAAGGATGTAACCATTATAGCTGGAAAGGGGGAAAAGAAGTGTTGATGGATACCTTAAACAATGTATTGATAGAAAACTTTTCTTATACTGATAAGCTGAACTTTTATTCGTTGCTCAAAACGAAAACACCTCATCCCGACCCTATAAGGGTAAATTTCTTAGCAAAAAATGGGACTTATTTTTCGTTTATTGATTTTGAAAAAGAATTTTCCAGCTGGTTTTTCAATGGACTTTTGGTTAACCTTACTAAAGAAAAAATGCTTGATTCTTCTTATGATAGTATTTATAGCTGGAATGATGATAAAGGTTGGATTCATACTTCAAGGCAGCATTTTATGGACCACAACTTTGTGCTGCTTCAAAATAAAATGACTGTAATTAAAGATCCGGCAACAGAATATACCATTTTTAAAAACGGATTGAATCCGTTTATTTATGAAGGTCCTGCTTTTGATGGCTATTATAACAACTGCAATGAAGCTTTGGAATGGAAGTATCCTGTAATGAGTGTCGTAGTTACTTATTATAAAAACAGCGATATTCTACAAAATCATTTTGATTTTTTACGCACAGATACAGGCTATAAGCTGATTTCAGTAACCTTACGCGATGCTGAATTTAGCTATTAATGAAATAGCTAAAGGTGTTCCTTTTACTGATTTAAAATCCAATATACTTGCCACGATTTGACAAAAAACGCACTACATACAATACTGAATACGTTGAAGATTATTTCTCCTCATTCTCACACATTATAATAAAATGCCATAGCATAGTTACCCAATAGTAAATATCCATCATTTAAAAATATTCATATCTTCATTGTATACCGGGCTTTGTACATCCAGAAAATTCAATACGCTGTGAAACACATGATTTTGTGTCAGTGTACGGTTTGGTTTCAGTTGTTTTGAGTTATCCGAAGTCCAGACAATAAAAGGTATTTCATACTGTTCTTTTGGAGCTATACTCATCGGTAATCCATGCATATACAAATTTTTCTCGCCTAATGATTCTCCATGATCTGAAACAAAGATCATCGTACTCTTATAACCATCCAATTGTTTTAAACTCTCAATTACACTGTGTAGGATGTAATCTGTATATACTATAGTATTATCATACGCATTGATGAGTTCTTCTTTTGTACAGTTACCTAACTCAACGCTGTTACATACGGGACTAAACGTTTCAAAATCTTTTGGATATTTTTTACTGTATGTAGGTCCGTGACTTGTGCTGGTATGCAAAACCACCAGTATTTTGGCTTTGTTGCTTGCAAGTATCTGATCTTCCAGCCCTGTGAGTAAGATTTCGTCATAGCCGCATCGTTCTCCTTCGCATTGTGCCATGAGTTGATCCTTTTTCAGATAGTCTTTTATATGAACCGGTGGTTCTCCCCAGTTCGTTGTTCGCCAGATAACTTCGGCATCATTTCTGTACAGATAGTTCGGGAGAATCTCGTATAATTTACCAGTATCGGCATGCTCAAGAATACATTTTACCCCTGCTGTGGTGTACGTAGCGCATGAAGTAGCATCAAAGTGGAAAAGGTTTTCTGTTTTGGAAAGCAAAGGATTGGTGTTTCTTTCATACCCATAGAGAGAAAAATTCTGTTTTCTTGCAGATTCTCCTATAACAAGTACCACTACTGCTTTTTCCTGATTTTTTATAACCGCATCCGGTAAGCGTATTTCTTTTTTGTTTTTCTGATTTTTATGAATATAGAAAAGCGAAGTATTTACCGTATAAGACCAGGGCATGGCAAGTCCGCCCAATTGTTTAGAATTTTTGTCAATCCAGAGCCAGTTGCTTGCGTTAGCAAATGCCATAGCCGTCATAAACAGCAGTGCAATTGATAACACCAATAAAGACTTCTTTAATGGTAATTTTGTGATTTTTACTTTAATGATAAAAAATCCGGGAATAATAGCCAATAAGATTACATAAAGCACTAATTTGAGAGAAAAAAAACTGCTGGATTCTTCATAATTAGTATTCAGTATATTACCGATCATACTTTCATCGATGATCACACCATATGTATTGATAAAGTATACGGCAACTGTATTTATGATAAAAAATAAGATGAGTAGAAATTTTCCGATACGTCGTGATAAACTAAACAGCAGAAAGAAAGCGAAAGCATTTGCAACCAGCATGAGAATTACCAGACTAAAAATTAAAATGATACCATTAAAGCTTTTATAATCTACATTATTAAATACATAGGTGTAAAATGGAAAATGGAAGAGTATAAAATTCAACACACTTACTAAAAGGGCAAAAGGAACTAACTTTAAATTATTTTTTAACATATACACAAATTATTTTATAGAAAGAGATTACCACACTGGCAAATGCTAAGTAATAAACTATGAGGTTATCAGTAATTATTCTGTTGATGAGTGATATACCGCTAATGAGTAAAAATAGAAGTATTATCGGGTAATATTTAATCTTGCCTATCCAGTTAAATATTTTATATCTTATACTGATAAAGATACCAATTAATCCGGAGATGTATCCAATAATACTGCCGGAGATAACATCAATAGGATAATGGGCACCTACACCAACTCTTGAAAAAGCAAGGACTAACCCAAAGGTTAATATGGAAATACTATATACCATTTTATACTTTGTTTTTTGGGGTATAAATGCAAACATTAGTATGGTAAGAATAGTGAAAATAGTAATAGAATGACCAGACGGAAGACTGTTGGAACCCGAAAGTTTTTTTCCAATGATTACAAAGCTGTCATTATCAATCATGACCGCAGGTCTCGGTACAGCAAATATTCTTTTTAGAGACGAACAGAAAAGAAGCGAAACCAATGATGCTGGTAGAAGTACCTCCCATATTTTTGGAGCATAGATTACTAAAATACCCAAAAAAGACAGAAAAACTAAGGCATCTCCAAACTGAGTAAGGTTATTTTGCAGATACGGATATTGACTTAGTGTGTGGTTGATATAAAGGAAACTGTTTTTCTGTAGTTCTACATATTCACTAATATTCAATGCATTCTTACTATAAAGCCATAGTATGATAAAACCCAGTAGAAGTAAGGGAAGTACAAATGCTGATATGCTGAGTTTACAGTAATTATGGATAACATTTGAATTCATCTGCTTGTTTTGCATGTTTTTAAAAGTTTATTTGTTATGTACTTATTATTACACGATACCATACAATTACTATTGTACAGTAGATGGAAGAAGAAGTTTGCGTTTACATCATATAATATCTGAGCCTAACCTGTCACAGAAGGCAGAGAGAATGGATTGATGTATATAATATCAAAATTGATGTACGTGCTGTTTACCTGAAGTATATTTGGTCAATGAATCAACAACATACCACATCAATTATAGTTGGTATAGAATAGTATAAGTTTGTACATCATCTCTTATGGAAGAGTACAATGTATTGGTTAAATCTTTGTGTGTAAACACTTGTTTACTAAGTTTTAATACTTTAAAATATAGTTCTCGAGTTAATGAAATTTAAAGCTTTATTAAGTCTCTGTTTCGTAACATCTAAAGCATAGAATTCTTGCTCCTTAAGGTTTTTTTTACTGTAAATTTTTTAGCTGGTAGAATGTATTCCCAAGTTTTAAACTTTGGAAAAGACGAAGAGTATTTTTCTATTTATGATAAATATAGTACTGAAATTTATCACCTATAGTCCAATAAAAATCGTCATGGATTTTTTATTGTCGCTAAATTTGATTTTTTTGTCAGATCATTTCTATAATGAATGATCTGTCTGTAAGTAGAATATTTAACCCTTTATGAGGAGGATTAATTTTCTCAAATATTAATTCGATCAGGAGCAAACTTAAAAATAATATTTGTATAAAATAAACTTTACTTGAAATTTAAACTTTACTTAACATTCACTTTGTCATTAACTAAAATGATGAATTGACTTATTAAAGGTTAAATATTGAGATTTGGTTTTCTATAACTGACTCAACAATCATCCTTTAGTTTTTCAATAGTGATTCATCATTTATATGATCATCCCTTTGGGCAGGAAGTAATATTTTTTTATTGGGTAATAGCAAGTCTTATATCTTGAATTTGGAGTGATTGTATGAATTAATATATACATAAGGATATGAAAAGTCATGAATTCATAGAGGATAATTTGCTTTTTTTAAAATAAAGCCTTTACTTTGATATTAATCTACCATAAATGCAGATGCATTCAGCTGTATATCACTTCAACAATACAGGGCATCTTATATTATTAATAATTATAATGATCTTTCAGTGATGTTAATAACAGTTAGCACATCTGTACTAACTCCTTTTCAGTAACAGAAATACCTACTGTGTACATCATCTTTTAAAACGAAATAAGTAATTCAATAAAAATAATATGTTAAAAATAAGCATTTCATCAGTGCTGGTATCTTGTACATTATTATCCTGTATTCAGGTCAGAGGACTGACAGACGACTACAACAAACTTACTGCTGAGCAAAAAACATTGGTACAGCCTTTTCGGAGCAATACCATACTAACCAAAGGTAAAGTGTATAAGATCAATGCTACAGAGCTGTTAGAGGAACTCAGGGAGTATCCCAAAGCTATAGTATATATCTTTACTGTTGGCTGTCCGGCTGACAGTTGCTTACCGTTGCCAGTTTATGAAGCATATGCACGGGCTAACGGATATAAAATATTTTTTGTAATGACAAGTTACATGGACTTGGACGAAGCATTAGACGAACCCATTAGTGAGCCACTATTTGTAATAGATAGTGACTACTACGGTAAAAAATATTTTAGAAAATATGTCGATTATTTTAAAAATGAGTTACAAGGAAGAGACCGCAAAAGTAAAGAAGTAGTCTATGACGGAGGAATCCATTTTTTTGAGCATGGTATCTATAAAAATACGGCAAGATATTTACCAGACAATTAAACATTCTAATTGTTACAGCATTATAGTTCTGTTTAATTTATAGGTGCTGTTTATACGCCCTGAATCTATTACTAAACAAGAACATCAAACAGAAAATATACATTAATTAAAAATAGATTGTATGAATCAGATAATGAAAGAGATAAAAAGAATCATCAACAGATCGTTACCAACAGACGAAACTATTGTAACGGGAAGAGATTATGTAAGTTATCATTACTTAAACAAGGGCACCCAGACTGATTTAGAAATATACTTAGTTCTAAAAAAAATAAATAATAAGGAATACATTTTTACACCGGTACGCTATCAGGTAAACTATAATGAGTTTGATAATATTATTAATGAGGTTCTAATTCAAACAGGATTGTTGCCTAAAGTTACTGATGATAATCGTTTGCCATCCTTTTTTATACATCAGCAAACCAACGCTGAACTACCGGTTACAGAGAGTATCATTTTTGAATTTAAAGAACAGTTTCAGCAAAATATTCTTCCTTTTTTTGACAGATGGGGGCATATCAATAGTCTCTATGAATTCATAAGCAATGTAAGAGATAATGCCGAAATTAAAGAAATACTTGGTCCGTATTCTGAGTTTAAAAAAGCCGCTATTTTGTGTTTGTGTCATGATGAAGGGTATCATGCTTATATGGATGCCCTTGTAAAAACAAAAAAAGAATTTTTTGAAAAAACACCGAACGAATCAAATACAGAAAAATATTATAAGGCAGCTTGTATACTGAAAGAGGTACTGGATGATGCTAAAACAGCATATAAGAATGCTTAATTTCCATCATTAAAAACAACATCAAATCCTTATGTCCCAATTCTTTTTATAAGTTAAATCATTAAAAAATAAGTTGAAGAATTTAATAAAAGAATGGACCAAATATTTGAGGAGGATGATGATTAACTTCAGAATAGAACAGATAGTAATTTCCGATCTAAAGTGATTCAACCAATTTGGTTTTTCGATAGAATCATTTCTGCTCTTTATCTACTTTAAAAAATCCAACTTGAATTCTCTTACTTCAAAGAAATAAAAGACCTTAGAAAACCGATTAAAACTTTAAAATTCTTATATTTACTTTTAGGTTGACCAAATCGTACTATAGAATTATTTTCTATAGTGGTAGAATAATTAATTTTAAGTAACCAAATATGGGCAAAGACACCATAATAATACCATTGTTATCTGAAGATGATACTCCGATACCAAATACACACATAAAAAAGGCTGATTTATTACCTCATATAAAGTCCCGTCTCGAAACTCAGGAAAAGAAAGAACATCCGATTCTTGATACCACTATTCCTTACAGAGACAATACAAATACAGATCTTAAAAAGCAAAGTTTGCATCAACTGATTAAGAAATTGAATGTTGAAGAAAACCTCAGATATCAGAAAACAGCTGAAGATACGTACTGCAATGTATATTCTTATGATTATTGTTATTTTTCCAATGTATATCTTCCCACAGTCTGGTGGACAGATGATGCTTTGGAACGGGTGCTGAAAGGAGAAGAAGTAGAAGCAATTTTCGGTGAAACGGTCGATCGTATATATTCCAGTGCCATACATGACTGGTTCTTACAATGGGGAAGCAGTTTTGGATGGAAAAGAGTAGATTCTGTTGATACACTTCAGAATCTGGTAAATACGAACGGAGGTATTGGCATTATTTGCGCCAAAAGAAAAGTAAAAGGACTTTCAGGACATATTGTTCCTGTGGTTCCTGAAAACGCCAATCATAAAGCCCATCGTGTGAATGGAGTTGTAGTATATCCGCTGCAGTCACAAGCCGGAAAATTGAACTATAATTATTTTTCTGAGGCGAGAAAAAACTGGTGGCAAGATGATTTATATTCTTCATTTGTGCTTTATTACCATGATTAGATGCAAACAATTCTGCTTCTTATCTGATAATTAAAAAGGATGTCTGACTATCAGTGTTTTATACGCTTGCAAATGACGTAATAAAGAAGTACTTTCGCTACTTGGAAAAACGGAAGCAAAGAAAATAATTTTGGGCTATTCTTTTGTTCAAATTATTGATAAAAAAGCAATTAATAACAGTACAGGTTTATAACTTCCTTATAAAATGCTACTTATTATCAATCTTTCAGTCAATACAAAAACCAATTTCTGAAAACAAGATATACTTTTACTTTTAAAGTAAAAATTAAGATTTTCTGGCGGACATGATAAATTTTGTCTTTTCCACCATACATTCTTTTATCTCCAGGAATTGTATATGTGATCGGTTTTTTCCAAAAATAAATCGCGGAATAAAAGTTCAATAACATACAACAGATAAGCAGTATAAATGGAAAACAGTCAGACAAAAAAGTATTATTGGGGAATAGGATTGGAAAATGAAACCTACTTGCAATTTGAGGATCCATTAATAGTCACTGGAAAATTTATACATGATAACATCGGTTTTGAACGATATAGTCTTGATTATACAACATGCTACCAGTCAGGCATTTTAGATCCTTTGTTGAAAAAGGCTTTTGAGGGTAATGAATATTATCAGGTAAGCAGGATGATCAACAGCCATTCGCTTGAAAAACTGGATATTCACTATCAGCACAAAACATTGGCAGTACCTAAAACAGCTGTTGATGAGACTATACCGGAACCTCTTGAAAATCCCTTGTATACGGGAAAATCAATTATGGAACTTTTTCTGGAAGGCCAACCCTACAATATTCAGAGCATGATTACGCAAAGGAATAAAACGATGGGGTGTGTTCATTTTGATGGCGATTCGATTGAATTTGTAACCAAATATTTCGAAAACCGTACCGTTATTGATTCCTGTAAAGAACTCAAAGCGACCAAGAAATTGTTCTTAGACAAAATCAACGCATCGGGTATTTTAAACGAAACCTTATATTTTCCG
>Ga0308157_10000672_pt1 | contig 98224 bp, 94 predicted proteins | sample PhyBR1_FD_201035 | JGI IMG/M metagenome (GOLD analysis project Ga0308157, IMG submission 201035) | Phyllosphere microbial communities from UC Gill Tract Community Farm, Albany, California, United States - DLSLB.R1 | ecosystem: Host-associated > Plants > Phyllosphere > Unclassified | place: USA...
CTGTACATGGCTACTTGGTCAGCAATCCGAGGGGATGCGGCGCTGGCATCGTGCTACCAACACCTGGTCGCCGCAGGTAAACCTAAAAAGCTGGCTGTCACCGCCTGCATGCGCAAATACCTGACCAAGCTCAATGCCATGAAGCGCGACAACGCCCCTTGGCGGGCTGTGGCCTAGGGACGATGCTCAAGACAGTTGACTCCTACAACAGCGTGCCGCCCCCGGACGCTTCGGCCTTCAAAAATGAATGGCCGTCGACAGCGTTTGGCAACCAACATCATGAACCTCCAATCAGGACTGTTTGGGGTCTGATTTGTAAATACAGGACAAAGGTGATTAAATTCACCGGTTCGTTCCAATGATGGGCTCAATCCATGCAGGACCTCAACGACCTCTATTACTTCGCCATGGTGGTCGACCATGGCGGCTTTGCTGCCGCCGAGCGGGCGCTGGGCATTCCGAAGTCACGTCTCAGCCGGCGCATCAGCCAGCTTGAGACCGATCTTGGCGTGCGCCTGTTGCAGCGTTCCACGCGGCGCTTCGCGGTCACCGATGTCGGCATGAGCGTGCATCGGCATGCGCAGACCATGCTGGCCGAAGCGCAGGCTGCACGCGAGGTCGTGGACAGGCTGAGCGCCGAGCCGCGCGGACTGGTGCGTGCCAGCGTGCCGGTGTCGCTGGCGCAGATGCAGTTGCCCAAGCTGCTGCCCAAGTTCCTCGAGCAATATCCGAAGGTGCGGCTGCAGCTGAACATCAGCAATCGCCGCGTCGACATCATCAACGAAGGCTACGACGTCGCCCTGCGCGTGCGCTCGCGCCTGGATGACGATGGCAGCCTGGTGATGCGCAGCTTCGGTCAGGTGCAGGAGCTGCTGGTTGCCAGCCCGGCATATCTGGATCGGGCAGGGCGGCCGGCATCGCCGGAAGACCTGGGCAACCACGTCACCCTGAGCATCAGCGAAGACGAGGCGCGCCAGCGCTGGGAGCTGCACGGGCCGGGTGGTGAAGTGCGCCGGGTCGAGCTTCAGCCGCGTGTGGCTGGCTTCGATTTCCCGCTGCTGCAGGCGATGGTCAAGGATGGTTTCGGCATCACCATGCTGCCGGAAACTGTCTGTGCCGAGGCCGTGCGCAACGGCGAGCTGGAAGTGGTGTTGCCGGACTGGTCGCTGCCGCAGGGCATCTGCCATGCAGTGTTTGCCTCGCGGCGCGGGCTGTTGCCGGCGGTGCGGGTGTTCATCGACTTCCTGGCCGAACACCTGCCGACCGAACTGGAGGCTTCCCGCCTGCACTGTGGCGGTGCCTGCGAGCGGGCCAAGGAAAAGATCCGCGCGTCGATGGCCGGTTCGCTGGCAATCGAAGCCGGTTGAACAAAAAACCCCGCAGGCATGCGAGAATGCGCGCCCCGGAGTGTTATCCGGGGAAGCAGTACGTTACGGGCAGATGGCCGAGCGGTTTAAGGCACCGGTCTTGAAAACCGGCGAAGGGTCAAACCTTCCGTGGGTTCGAATCCCACTTTGCCCGCCAGATATCCAGAAAAGCCGCTGACACCAGCGGCTTTTTTGTGGGTGGAGGCACGTTGCCCTGGCAGTCGCCCGCAGCGGAATGACACCGGTTTCAGTCCAACCAGACACGTCCGCTGGTAAAATGGGCCCAGCTTGGGGGAGCTGCGCGCCCGGGCATGCGTGGGTTCGTCGCGGCAACACCTTCAAGCGTCCGCGTTGGGATCCATGGATTTACGAAAACTTATTTTGGTGCTCACCCTGATCGGAGCACTGGTGCCGTTCGCCAACACCTTCTATGCAGGCTACACCGTGCAGCGGCAGCAGCTGGTGGACACCACGCTGGACGGTAACTACGCCTACGCCAACAAGCTGGCCAAAAGCACCGAGGACTTCCTGCAGGCGTCCCAGCTGCAACTGGCCTACACGGCGCAGCTGCTCGCGATGAAAATGGACGATGTCTCCCAGCTGGGGGAGGAAGCCGCGCGCCTGCGCATGATGAGCAAGAGCTTCAATTCCATCACCATCTTCGACGCCGGCGGCAAGGTGCTTGCGACCTCTCCCGAAACCTTGGGATTGCAGGGGCGGGTACTCAGCAGCGAGGCGGTGAAGACTGCCTTGCGTGAGAAGCGGCCGTTGATCAGTGCGCCGTACCAGTCCGCGACCGGCAATTTCATCGTCTTCATCAATCACCCGATAGTTTCCCCGTCCGGCCGCTATCTTGGTGCGATCGGTGGTGCGATCTACCTGCAGAAGGAAAACATCCTTGACCGCCTGCTCGGGCAGCACTTCTACGTGGATGGGTCCTACCTGTTCGTGGTCGACAAGCAGAAGCGCATCATCTATCACCCGAATCCGGACCGGATCGGTGATTTCGTTGAGAAAAATACCGTGGTCGACCGCGTTGCCTCGGGCCAGGCCGGGAAAGGACATGCGGTCAATTCACAAGGCGTGAAAATGCTGGCTGGCTACGCGCCGGTCGCCTCGACCGGCTGGGGCATCGTCGCCCAGCGCCCCGAGGACGTCACGCTCGCTCCCCTGACCCAGCTGATGCAGAGCACCTTGTACCGGGCGCTGCCGGCAACGATTCTGACCTTGATCCTGGTCCTGTGGAGCGCGCGGTTGATCTCGCGTCCATTGCGCTTGTTGGCCGATGGGGCGCGCAACATGGAAGATCCGTCCTCGGCCGAGGACATAGGCTCGGTGAAGTCGTGGTATTTCGAATCGCGCGAGCTCAAGAAGGCCTTGCTGGTTGGTGTGGATGCCATCCACAAGAGCTTCAGCAAATTGCGTGAAGACACCACCACCGATCCGTTGACCAAGCTGGGCAACCGCCGTCTCCTGGAGGAAGCGCTGGCGAACTTCGAGAGCCAGGGCAATACGTTCTCGGTGATCTCGATCGACATCGATCACTTCAAGCGGATCAACGACGGCTATGGCCATGACGTCGGTGACGCGGTCCTGCAGCAGCTTGCGCAGCGCATGCGCGAGGCCTGCCGCGCCTATGACGTGCCGCTGCGTGTCGGCGGCGAGGAGTTCCTGATCCTGCTGCCTTCCACCACCTCGGCAACAGCGGCGCAGGTGGCCGAGCGTCTGCGTGTGGCGGTGGCGGAGATGAAGATCGCCAAGGTCGGCGCGATCACGATTTCGCTGGGCGTGGCCAACTGGCCGCAGAGCAGTTTCGAGATTGAAGCCGTGCTGAAGGCAGCGGACGAAATGCTGTATGCATCCAAACGAGGTGGCAGGAACCGGGTTTCGATGCAGCAGCGTGAGAGTGCCACGACCTCATAGCACCAGGATTGCCTGTTCCGGACATGCATCGAGGCCGGGTGTTGGCCTCGATGCGGTTCATTGAAATTGCTCGAGCCGTCCAGAACCAATGCTGGGCGGCTTTGTTTGTTGGAGCGGCGTCAGCCGCGAAGCACGCGGTTCATCAGGCGACGCAGTTGCCTGGGGCCAGGCAACGTCAGCTTCGCGGCTTACGCCGCTCCCACAGGCAAACGCCTGCTGCTGAGGCCGTGAAGCAGCAGGCCGCGGTCATCTGCGCTACCCTTGCGCCGCTTCCATCCCCGTGTTCCCTGCATGTCCCAGATTGATCCAGCCCTCAACGACGAACAGTGGATGCGCCACGCGCTGGCGCTGGCCGATCGTGCGCAGCGCGAGTTCGATGAAATCCCGGTTGGCGCGGTATTGGTAAGCGCCGATGGCGCGTTGCTGGGCGAGGGCTGGAACCTCAATATCGCCAATCATGACCCCAGCGCGCATGCCGAAATCGTGGCCATGCGCCACGCCGGCAAGGCGCTGGGGAATCACCGTCTGATCGGCAGCACCTTGTACGTGACACTGGAGCCCTGCGCGATGTGCGCGATGGCCTTGGTGCATGCGCGCATCGCGCGCGTGGTGTTTGCCGCCACCGATCCCAAGACCGGCGCCTGCGGCAGCGTATTCGATCTGCTTGCCGACCCACGCCACAACCACCGCGTGCAGGTGCAGGGTGGGGTGCTGGCACAGGAGGCCAGCCTTCGCCTGACCAATTACTTCCGGGCCAAGCGCGGGCGCCCGCTGCTGACCCCTGGCGATCTTTGACGCAGCCCCTACCGTGGGCAGGGGTATCATGTGTGCTTCGATATTCCGGCCGCGCGGCGCTTGACCGACGGCCCCAAGCATGAGGCAGCACATGGCGGACAACAGCGCGGGCAATGATCGGTTGATCTGGATTGATCTGGAGATGACCGGTCTGGATACGGACAACGATTCCATCATCGAGATCGCAACCGTCGTCACCGACGGTCAACTCAATGTGTTGGCCGAAGGCCCTGAGTTCGCCATCCACCATTCCCTCGCCACGCTGGAAGCGATGGACGAATGGAACCGCAACCAGCACCAGCGCTCCGGCCTGTGGCAGCGGGTGCTGGACAGCACCACCACGGTTGGCCAGGCCGAAGCCAGGACCATTGCCTTCCTGCAGGACTGGATCAAGGCCGGCGCCTCGCCGATGTGCGGCAATTCGATCTGCCAGGACCGGCGCTTCCTGCACCGGCAGATGCCGCGGCTGGAGAAGTACTTCCATTACCGCAACCTGGATGTCTCCACCATCAAGGAACTGGCCAAGCGCTGGTCGCCAGCAGTGGCGGCCGGGGTCACCAAGACCTCCAGCCACACCGCGCTGAGTGATGTGCACGATTCCATTGCCGAGCTGCGCCACTACCGGAAGTTCATGGGCGTGCTGGCGGGTTTGCCGGAAGCAGGCTGAATCAGATGAACGAGCTTGCTCTGCGTCTGCATGACAACGCGCAGGATCTGGCCGATCTGGAGCGTGCGGTAGGCTTGCTCGAGTCGCCCACGCTCACCGCCAAGATGGCCAACCTGATCGGCGGGCCCTTGGAGTTCGCGGTGCGCAAGCTGCCCAATGCGGTGTCTTCGCGAATCCAGGGTGTCACCGAGGCAGCCTTGTACAAGGCTGCGCAGACGGCACTGTGGACGATGGACGACAAACAGCCCGGCAAGCCGGCATCGCCGCGCCTGCACAAGCTGGCGGCGGCAGCGTCCGGTGCGCTGGGCGGGGCGGGTGGCCTGCCGGCGCTGGCAATCGAATTGCCGCTGTCGACCACCATCATCATGCGCGCGGTAGCCGATGTCGCCCGCAGCGAAGGTTTCGATCTGAACGAGATGGCGACCCGCCAGGCCTGTCTGGAAGTGTTCGCGTTGGGTGGCAATTCCGGCCAGGACGATGCCAGCGAGACCGGCTACTACCTGGCGCGTGGCTTCACCACCGAGGTGATGCGCCACCTGTCGGCGGAGTTGGCCGGTACCGCGATCAGCGGCAGCCACGGCATGCTGCTCGGGTTGGGCCCGAAGGAAGCCGGCAAGTGGCTGGCCAGGATTGTCGAGAAGATCGCCGCCCGCTTCGGTGTGGTGGTCTCGGAGAAGTTTGTCGCGCAGGCGGTACCGGTCATCGGTGCGGTGGCTGGCGCGACCTTGAACACCATGTTCACCGCTTACTACCAGGACATGGCACGCGGGCATTTCATCATCAAGCGGCTGGAGTCGAAGTATGGCTTCGATACGGTGAAGCTGGCCTACGGCGGGATTACCGGGCGCCTGCGTCTTTGATGGTGCGCGTAGCCAACGCAGGGTAGGTGTACATGCGTTGCCTTCACCTGTTGCGAAGCACATTCTGGCTAAGCTGTGGCCTTCTTGCGGAGCGAGGTTGTCATGAGCCAATACAAAATTGCGGTTTTCGTCGGCAGTCTGCGTAAGGAATCCATCAATCGGCGGCTGGCACTGGCGCTGGAGAGGCTGGCCGGCGATCGGGTCAAGTTTGAGTACATACAGATCGGTGATATCCCGCTGTACAACCAGGACCACGATAGCCAGTTCCCGGCGCAGGGTACGCGCATGAAGAACCAGGTGCGTGCCGCCGATGCGGTGCTGTTCGTCACCCCTGAATACAACCGTTCGATTCCCGGCGTGCTGAAGAACGCCATCGATACTGCCTCGCGCCCATACGGCGACAACGCCTTTGCCGGCAAACCGGCAGCGGTGGTCGGCACCTCCATCGGCGCCATCGGCAGCGCCCTGGCCCAGCAGCACCTGCGCAATGTGCTGGTGTTCGTCGATCTGGCGGTGATGCCGCAGCCAGAGGCCTTCCTGCACTTCAAGGACGGGCTGATCGAAGCCGATGGCAGCATCAGCAACGATGGTACACGCGAGTTCCTGCAGGGCTTTGTCGACAAGTTCCTGGCCTGGATCGAGCGCCAGCACCAGGCCTGAGGTCCCCGGCGGCAGGACGGTGCAGATGCTGCCCATGCGATAATCCGCACCCGGCGCTGCAATGGCGTCGGGTGCTTGTTTCTGTATGCCAGCCCAACCCCCAGCCCATGCAGGCTTGGGTTGTGGACAGGTTATCCACAGACTTGTACGTATCCCGGTGGGCAATGCCCACCTACCATGGCCGCACGGCCTTATTGCAGGAATAACGCTTTTCATGTCCGCCCGTACTGGTTTCCGTTCCGACCGCGATCGCGGTGACCGCAATGACCGCTCCGATCGCAGCGAACAGCGCATCGATGCCTTGCGCGTGCCTCCTCATTCGGTAGAAGCCGAGCAGGCTGTGCTGGGTGGCCTGATGCTGGCACCCGAGGCCTATGACCGGGTCAACGAGGCGCTGACCGACAAGGACTTCTACCGGCGCGACCACCAGCTGATCTACCGCGCGATCCGCGAGCTGTCCGAGCGTGATCGTCCGTTCGATGCGGTGACCCTGGGTGAATGGTTCGAGTCGCAGGGCAAGCTGGACATGGTCGGCGACGGCGCCTACCTGATCGAACTGGCCAGCACCACGCCGTCGGCCGCCAATATCGGTGCCTATGCCGAGATCGTGCGCGACAAGGCGGTGCTGCGGCAGCTGATCCAGGTCGGCACCGATATCGTCAATGACGGTTTCCAGCCCGAAGGCCGCGACAGCGCCGAACTGCTGCAGACCGCCGAGAAGTCGGTCTTCGCAATCGCCGAACAGGGCGCGCGCGGTCGCACCGACTTCGTGGCGATGCCGGGCGCATTGAAGGATGCCTTCGAGGAGCTGCGCAACCGCTTCGAGAACGGCGGCAACATCACCGGCCTGCCGACCGGTTACAACGATTTCGACGCGATGACGGCTGGCCTGCAGCCGACCGATCTGATCATCCTTGCCGCGCGTCCGGCCATGGGCAAGACCACCTTCGCCTTGAACATCGCCGAGTACGCGGCAATCAAGTCGAAGAAGGGCGTGGCGGTATTCTCGATGGAAATGTCCGCCTCGCAGCTGGCGATGCGCCTGATCTCGTCCAACGGCCGCATCAATGCGCAGCGCCTGCGTACCGGCCAGCTTGAGGACGAGGACTGGAGCCGCGTCACCGGCGCCATCCGCATGCTGAAGGAAACAAAGATCTTCATCGACGATACGCCTGGCGTGTCGCCGGAAGTGCTGCGTTCCAAGTGCCGCCGGCTCAAGCGCGAGCACGATCTGGGCCTGATCGTGATCGACTACCTGCAGCTGATGAGCGTGCCGGGCAACAGCGAGAACCGTGCCACCGAAATCTCGGAAATCTCGCGTTCGCTCAAGGGCCTGGCCAAGGAGTTGCACGTGCCGGTGATCGCGCTGTCACAGCTCAACCGGTCCTTGGAAACCCGTACCGACAAGCGCCCGGTGATGGCTGACCTTCGCGAATCCGGCGCTATCGAGCAGGATGCGGACATGATCGTCTTCATCTACCGCGACGATTACTACAACAAGGAAAATTCGCCGGACAAGGGCCTGGCCGAGATCATCATCGGCAAGCACCGTGGTGGCCCCACCGGTTCGTGCAAATTGAAGTTCTTCGGCGAGTACACCCGCTTTGACAACCTGAGCCACGATTCGGTCGGTTCATTCGAGTAAGCGGGAGCTGCTGCATGTCCACCGCCATTGTCTGGTTCCGCCGCGATCTGCGGCTGCGTGACAACCCGGCGTTGCAGGCCGCGATTGAAGCCGGTCATGAGATCGTGCCGGTCTACATCCATGCGCCGCAGGAAGAGGGCGCATGGGCGCCCGGCGCGGCCTCCGACGCATGGCTGCATCATTCGCTGCAGCAGCTCGACGCGCAGTTGCGCGCCATCGGCTCGGCCTTGCTGCTGCGTAGCGGCGACAGCATGGCGCAGCTGCAGGCGTTGATTGCTGAAAGCGGCGCGGTAGCGGTCTATTGGAATCGCAAGTACGAACCTGCCACGCAGCCGCGTGACGCAGCCATCAAGCGTGGCCTGCGCGAGCAGGGCCTGCAGGTGGAAAGCCATAACGGCTATCTGCTGTTCGAACCCTGGGAACTGGCCACGCTGCAAGGTGGCCCGTACAAGGTGTTCACGCCGTTCTGGCGCAACGCGCTGACCCGTTGGCGTCTGCCGGAACTGTCCGAAGCGCCGCGCACGCTGAGCCCGATGAAACAGTCGGGTCTGTCCTTGCAGGCGCTTGGGCTGAAACCGCGTCTGGATTGGGATGCAGGTTTCTGGGAGCAGTGGCAGCCCGGTGAAGCAGGGGCACAGGAAGCGCTGGAGGTATTCGCTGACGGTGCGCTCAATGGCTACCGCGAGCAGCGTGATCTGCCGGATCGCACGGGTACGTCGCTGTTGTCGCCACACCTGCATTTCGGCGAGATCGCGCCGTGGCGTATCGCCCATACGCTGGAAGGCATGCGCAGCGCTGGCCGTGATGCGGATATCGATGGCTATATCCGCCAGCTGGGTTGGCGCGAGTTCTCCTGGCATCTGCTGCACCACTTCCCGCAGACCAGTGATACCAATCTCAATCCCCGCTTCGAGCGTTTTGCCTGGGAACCGGCGCAGCCGGAGATGCTGGCGGCCTGGCAACAGGGCCGCACCGGTATTCCCATCGTCGATGCAGGCATGCGCGAATTGTGGGCGACCGGCTACATGCATAACCGCGTGCGGATGCTGGTGGGCAGTTTTCTGTGCAAGCACATGCGCATGCACTGGAAGGAAGGCGCCCGTTGGTTCTGGGACACCCTGGTGGATGCCGATCTTGCAAACAACAGCATGGGCTGGCAATGGATCGCCGGCACCGGCGCGGATGCTGCGCCGTATTTCCGCGTGTTCAATCCGGTGACGCAGGCGCAGAAGTTCGATCCCAATGCGCGCTATATCAGTCGTTGGGTACCGGAACTGGCCGCGCTGCCACTGAAAGCACGGTTTGCGCCCTGGCAGTTCCCGCAGCTGCTGGCGGAGCTTGCGCCGAGCTACCCGACCCAGCCCCTGGTGGACCTTGCCAAGGGCCGGGACGAGGCCTTGGCTGCGTACCAGCGCTGTCGCTGACACTGGCTTAACGTACAAGACAGTTAGATGAATGGACACCTGTGACGAAGGTTGAGGATCACGCAGGTAGTGCATCGCGGTGTTTATGCTTGCCCGGCAAATCCACGCTGGCCAGTCCGGCCTATCAGGAGACTCAGATGACCACCCTTACTGTTGTTCGTAATCTTTCCATTGGCTTGGTGGCGGCAGCCGTCCTCTCGGCCTGTGCTACCGGTGGCTCGTATGTGCAGCAGGACCAGTACGGCAATCAGACCCAGCAGCAGAACAAGACCGGCAAGGGCGCGTTGATCGGCTCGGCCATCGGTGTTGCTGCAGGCCTGCTCAGCGGCGGCAACGCCACCGAACGTCGCCAGCGCGCAATGGTCGGTGCCGGTATCGGCGCACTCGGCGGTGCTGCGGTCGGCAACTACCAGGACCGTCAGGAGCGTGCGCTGCGTGAGCGCACAGCCAATACCGGTATCGACGTGCAGCGCGATGGCGACAACATCACCTTGAGCCTGCCTGACGGCATCACCTTCGACTTCAACAAGACCACGCTGAAGCCGCAGTTCTACGGTGCGCTCAATGGCGTTGCCAGCACCTTGAGCGAGTACAACCAGACCATGATCGAAGTGGTCGGTCACACCGACAGCATCGGCACCGATGCGGTGAACAACCGCATTTCCAAGGAGCGTGCGGATGCGGTGGCGGCATACCTGACTGCCCAGGGCGTGCAACGCGAGCGCATTGAAACCTTGGGCGCAGGCAAGGCCTATCCGATCGCCGACAACAGCACCGATGCAGGTCGCGCGCAGAACCGCCGCGTCGAGATCCGCGTGATCCCGCTGCGTTCGTGATCGAAGCAGTTGCTTGATGTTGTACAGAAAGGGCCGCGCAAGCGGCCCTTTTTACTCCCTCCCTTGCGCCGTAGGCGCAGGGGAGGGCTGGGGAGGGGTAGCTCCGGCCGTTGCTCCGGCTGTTGCTTTGGCTTGTTGCTTTGGCTTGTTGCTTAGGCTGTTGCTTCGGCTGTTGCTGTTGCTGTTGCTGTTGCTGCTGTTCTTGTCGCTGTTGTTGTTTTGGCTCTGCCGTGGCTTTTGGCTTTGGCTTTGCTGTGGTTTTGCGCTTGCTCTGGCTGCAGCTTTTGCTCCCTTCTCCCGCTTGCGGGAGAAGGTGGTGCGCAGCACCGGATGAGGGGGTTTTTGCTTTTGCTCTGGCTCGCGGAAAGTCCACTGCGCGCACTGCGGAGGCAAGGGCAAAAGCAAAGCGAAAGCTACCCCTCCCCAACCCTCCCCTACGCCTGCGGCGCAAGGGAGGGGGCAGAGCCAAAGCTAAAACCAAAACCAAAAACCAAAACCAAAGCCAAAGCCAAAGTCAAAGCCAAAGCCAAAGCTACTCTTTCACCACCACGCTGTTGCGGCCCTTGCCCTTGGCTTCATACAAGGCGGCATCGGCGCGCGCGAACCAATCCTGCCAGCGCTGCTCACCGGCATACATCGCCGCTCCTATCGAGATTGTGATGCGGCCCCCTGGACCACGCAGCGATTCATACACCGCCTTGCGCAGGCGCTCGGTGAACCGGAGCAACGCCTCATGGCTACCGGTATCGGCAAGAATCACGAACTCCTCGCCGCCAAAACGAAATACCTGGTCGTTCGCGCGCAGTTCAAAGCGCAGGATCGCAGCCAGGTCGGACAGGGCGGTATCGCCGGCGCCATGGCCGTAGTGATCATTGACCGCCTTGAAGTTGTCGATGTCGATCACCACCAGGCCTTGCCGGTAGCGTTCATCGCGGACGCCATCGATATGCGCCTGCAATGATTTTTCCAACGCGCGCCGGTTGGGCACGCCTGTCAGTGCATCCAGCGATGCCAACATTTCCAGTCGCGTGCGGTCGCCTTGCAGGCGATGGGAGAAGTGGTAGCCAAAGCCGAACACCAGCACGATGACGATCAGTGCCTGCAACTGCGAAGCATGCCCCAGCAGCAGGTCTGGCATCAGCAACAGGCCGGCAACCAGCATCAGGTTGAGCGGGGTGGCGATCTGGTTGCGGACGATGAAGAAATTGGACATCAAGGCCAGGTAGGACCACGGCAAAGCGTCGTTGCCCAACTGCCGGGCGGAGAGCAGGCAGCCGCCCACCGTCGCCACACATAGCACTACGCCGCCCAGTTCCAACCGGGGCTTGCGCTGATGTATCCACACGCTGGCCAGCAAGGCCATCGCCGACAACAGGCAGCTGACTCCGGCAGCAATGCGTTGCCCATCAAACCAGAGCCAGATCGCGAAGAACAACAAGGCCAGCGTGGTGACCGGAGCAATGGTACGCAGCGGCACGCTGCGCAATGCCTGCGGGAGGGACGGGGACGACTTCATGGAAGCTTTCCGGTCCATATGGCGCGAAAGATAGCAGTGGCAATGTGTTTTCCGCATTCACCTGAATAGCGGCGCTTAGCCGCTGGCGGGCTTTGTGCAGATGGAGTACAAATGTACTCCATGACTGACCTCAGCCCGCGCCGAGCCGCCATCCTTCGCTATATCCGTGACCAGGTGAATGGGCATGGACAGGCCCCGTCATTGGCTGAAATTGCTGCTGCCTGCGGCTTGGCGTCGCGCGGCGCGGCACGCAAGCATGTGCTGGCCTTGAGCGAGGCTGGCCTGATCGAGGTGGCTACGGGTCAGGCCCGCGGGATTCGCCCGGCGGGCCTGGCCCCGCGGGCGGAGCTGCTGCAGGTGCCGGTATTGGGGCGGGTCGCGGCGGGCGCACCGATCGGTGCCGATGCGGAGCTGGCCGACACCTTGGCCTTGGATGAGCGGCTGTTTGCCGCGCGCCCGGATTACCTTCTGCGCGTGCAAGGCGATTCGATGATCGATGACGGCATTTTCGACGGAGATCTGGTCGGGGTCCGGCGCAGCAGTGATGCGCGCAACGGACAGACGGTGGTGGCGCGGCTGGACGGTGAGTTGACCATCAAGCGGCTCTCACGCAATGGCACAACGCTGCGGCTGCTGCCGCGCAACCCGGCCTATGCGCCGATTGAAGTGCAGCACGATCAGGACTTCGCCATCGAGGGCGTGTTCTGTGGTCTGGTCCGACGTGGCTGATGGGCGCGGTTGTTGCCCTCGACAGCCTGCTGCACGAACGCCGGGTCTGGCGTGGTCGGCCTGCGCCGCTGCCGGCCAGCCGCCAGCCGACGGGTCATGCGCTGCTGGATGAGGCGCTGCCTACCGGTGGCTGGCCGGAGTCGGCGTTGAGCGAGATTCTGTTGCCGGCCGAAGGTGTCGGTGAGTTGCAGCTGCTATGGCCCTCGCTGGCCCGCTTGACCCAGGCCGGTGAACGCGTGGTGCTGGTGGCACCGCCGCATGTTCCCTATGCACCGGCCTGGCAGGCGGCGGGTATCGACCTGCGCCAGCTGCAGGTGGTGCAGGCCAATGATCAACGTGATGCGCTGTGGGCGACTGAACAATGCCTGCGTTCGGGCAGCTGCGGGGCCGTACTGTGCTGGCCACAGATGGCCGAGGACAAAGCCTTGCGGCGGCTGCAGGTGGCAGCCGAATCAGGGCAGACGCTGGGTTTTGCGAGCCGGCCATTGCAGGCGGCAAAGAACCCTTCGCCGGCCGCCCTGCGCATCGCGATCGATGCGCAGCCGGCGCAGCTGCGGGTGCTGAAGTGTCGTGGTGGCATGGTGCCGTCGCGCCCGTTGCCGTTTGCCCGGGAGCAGTAAGCCATGCGCTGGGCCTGCATCCTGTTGCCACATCTGGCCATGGACGGCGTCCTGCGCGGCTGTGCCGAGCCGGACGCGGCGCGGGTATTGATCAGTGGGCCCAGCCAGCGGCGGGTGCTGCATGCAGTCAATCCTGCGGCGGCGGCGCTGGGGCTGAAGGCAGGGCAGTCGCTGGTGACGGCGCAGGCATTGGCAACCGGGTTTGAGATACACCCGTATGAGCCGGACGCGCAGTCGGAATGGCATCGCTTCCTTGCCGCCTGGGCGTATCAATTCAGTTCGCAGGTCAGCCTGCAGTATGCGCAGTCGCTGATCATCGAAATCGAGCACAGCCTGGCGCTGTTCGGGCCGTGGCCGAAGTTCGAGGCGCGCCTGCGGCAGGAGTTGGACGCCTTGGGCTTCCGTCACCGCATCGCATTGGCGCCCAACCCGGTGGCTGCCCGCGCACTGGCCAATGTGCGCGATGGTCTGAGCGTGGATGAGGCTGGCTTGGCCGCATTGCTCGGGCAGCTGCCGGTGGCGCGGGCTGGCTTTGGTGCCAGTGCCTCGGCGGCGTTCGCACGCATGGGTATCCGCACCGTCAAACAATTGCAGGGCTTGCCTCGGGCCAGTATCAACCGGCGCTTTGCGCCGGATGTATTGCGGCAGCTGGATGCCTTGCTGGGCGAGCGGGCCTTTGTACTGCAGCCGTATCAGCCGCCGGATGTGTTCGAACTGCGCATCGAGCTGGGCTATGAAGTGGAATCCTCGCAGGCCTTGCTGTTCCCGTTGCGACGCCTGACTTCGGACCTTGCCGCATTTCTTGCCGGCCGTGACGGCAGCGTGCAGCGGTTTGCGCTGTTGCTGGAGCACGAGGACCGGCCGACCACCACGCTGGAGATCGGTCTACTGGCCGCCGAGCGTGATGCCAGCCTGTTGTTCGAGATTGCCCGCAGCCGCCTGGAACAAGCCAAGATCCCGGCACCGGTGCGTCAGTTCGGCCTGCGTGCCGATCAGTTGCCGGCCTTTGTGCCGGAACACCGCGAGCTGTTCGATACCCGTCCGCAGCAGAGCATGCCGTGGGAACAATTGCGCGAACGTCTACGCGCCCGGCTGGGTGATCAATCCGTGCACGGCCTGCGTGTGCATGCCGACCATCGCCCCGAATATGCCTGGCGTGGCGAGGCTGCTCCAGCTGCAGGCCCAACAACCAACAGCCTGCCGTCGCCAGCGCGGCCAGGGTGGTTGCTGCGCACGCCACAGCCTTGGCCGGGGGCAAGCCCGGAACTGCTGTCGGCGCCGGAACGGATCGAGAGTGGTTGGTGGGATGGCGATGACGTACGCCGTGATTACTACCGGGTCAGTACCCGCTTCGGCCAGCAGGCATGGGCGTGGCGCGAGGTGGGCGGCGAGGGTGGCTTCATGCTGCAGGGCTGGTTCGCATGACGGCCGGTTATGCCGAGCTGCATTGCCTGTCCGCTTTCAGCTTCCAGCGCGGCGCATCGACTGCGGATGAATTGTTCGCGCGGGCCAAGGCGCATGGCTACAAAGCGTTGGCGATCACCGACGAATGCACGCTGGCCGGCATCGTGCGCGCTTGGCGCGCATCCAGGGAAACCGGCTTGCAGCTGATTGTCGGCAGCGAAATTCAACTGGAAAACGGCGCCAAGCTGGTCCTGCTGGTGGAAGACGCCGCAGGCTACCAAGCGCTGTGCTGGTTGATAACACAGGCAAGGCGGCGGGCGGAAAAGGGCGAGTACCGGCTGTTGGCCGAGGACCTGGCGGCGATTGATCGCAGCGGCCTGCTTGCCTTGTGGTTGCCTGCGGTACAGGTGGAGCCTGCCGAGGGCATGCAGTTGCGTGAGTGGTTTCCGCAGCGCTGCTGGATTGCGGTGGAACTGCACCACGGTGCCGATGACGAGGCGCGTCTGCAGCAGCTGCAGGCACTGGGTGCGCAGCTGCAGCTGCCATTGGTGGCCGCTGGCGACGTGCATATGCATGCGCGCGGACGCCGGGCATTGCAGGATGTGATGACGGCCATCCGCCACCGCGTCACCGTTGCCGAGGCCGGGCAGCGGCTGTTCGCCAACGGTGAGCGGCATCTGCGTCCGTTGCAGGCGTTGCAGGCGATCTATCCAGCCGAGTTGCTGCAGCAGACGCTGTGCATCGCCGAACGCTGCGCCGGGTTTGATCTGAAAGAAGCCGTCAACTACCTGTATCCCAGCGAGGTGGTACCCGCCGGTTACACCGCGCAGTGCTGGCTGGCGGAGCTGGTGACGCGTGGTGCAGGCAAGCGTTGGCCGGAGGGTACTCCGCCGCAGGCGCAAGCCCTGATCGAAAAGGAACTTGGCCTGATCGCCAAGAAGAAGTACGCCTCGTACTTCCTCACCGTGCATGACCTGGTGGCCTATGCGCGCAGCATCGGCATCGTTTGCCAAGGACGCGGTTCGGCCGCCAATTCGGTGGTCTGCTTCGTGCTTGGCATTACCGAACTGGATCCTTCGCACAGCCATCTATTGTTCGAGCGTTTCATTTCGGACGACCGCGATGAGCCGCCGGATATCGACGTGGATTTCGAGCATGAGCGGCGCGAGGAAGTCATCCAGTACGTGTTTTCGCGCTATGGCCGTGAGCGTGCTGCCTTGGCTGCGGTCGCGACGCAATACGGTGGGCGTGGTGCCCTGCGTGATGTGGCGCGGGTACTCGGCATGCCGGGTGACGTGATCACCCAGCTGACTTCCTGCGTCGGCCACTGGTCGGACAGCATTCCGGAGGAGGAGCGTCTGCGCGAACACGGTTTCGACCCGGATAGCCCGCTGTTGCGACGCATTCTGATATTGGCCAACGAGTTGATCGATTTCCCGCATTACCTGTCCCAGCATCCAGGCGGCTTCGTTATTTCCGAGCGTGCACTGCACAGCATGGTGCCGGTGGAAAACGCCGCGATGGAGGCGCGCACCGTGATCCAGTGGGACAAGGATGATCTGGAAGCGCTGGGCCTGATGAAGGTTGATGTATTGGCCTTGGGCATGCTCACCGCGGTGCGCCGTTGTTTCGATCTGATCCAACGCTATCGCGGACTGCATTTCACCTTGGCGACGATCCCTCAGGAAGACAAGAAAACCTACGCGATGATCAGTCGCGCCGATACCATCGGTGTGTTCCAGATCGAATCGCGTGCACAGATGGCGATGCTGCCGCGATTGAAGCCGCAGACGTTCTACGATCTGGTGGTTGAAGTGGCCATTGTCCGTCCCGGCCCGATCCAGGGTGACATGGTGCATCCCTACCTGCGCCGCCGCACCGGCGAAGAGTTGGTCAGCTATCCCTCCAAAGCATTGGAAGCGGTGCTTGAACGCACTTTGGGTGTGCCGCTGTTCCAGGAACAGGTGATGCAGATCGCGATGGTGGCAGCGGGCTATAACGCCAGTGAAGCCGATGGCCTGCGCCGTTCGATGGCAGCCTGGAAACGCCACGGCGGGCTGGAGCCACATCGGCTGAAACTCACCGAGGGCATGCTGGAACGCGGCTATCCACTGGCGTTCGCCGAACGCATCTTCGAGCAGATCAAGGGTTTCGGCAGCTATGGCTTTCCGGAAAGCCATGCGGCCAGTTTCGCGCTGATCGCCTACGCCAGCAGCTGGTTGAAATGCCACTACGCCGCCGAGTTCGCCTGTGCGCTGCTCAACAGCCAGCCGATGGGTTTCTACAGCCCGGACCAGTTGCTGCAGGATGTGCGCCGGCATGGCGTGGCAACACGGCCGCTGGATGTGCGTTACAGCGGCTGGGAATGCTCCCTGGAATGGGAACGCGGCAATGAGCGGCTGGCAATCCGCCTGGGCTTTTGCCTGGTGCGTGGTTTCAACGCGGAAGACGCATTGCGCATCGAGCAGGCGAGGGCGCAGACCGCGTTCACCGATATAGCCGACCTGTGCCGACGTGCCGATCTCGATGCACGCGCCCGTGCCTTGCTCGCCGATGCGGGCGCCTTGCGCGGCATGGCTGGTAACCGGCATCGGGCACGCTGGGCAATTGCCGGTGTCGAAGACCAGCGGCCCTTGTTTGATGATCAACCGGCAACTGCTGAAGCCGATGTCGCCTTGCCGATGCCCAGTGCCGGCGAGGATCTGAACGCCGATTACGCCTTACTGGGAACAACGCTTGAACTGCACCCGCTGGCGCGTCTGCGACGGCAGCTGAGTGCGCGTCGTTGTCGCAGTTCAAAGGATCTGGAAAGCATGCGCAGTACCGGCAATGTGCTGGTGGCCGGTTTGGTGCGCGGCCGGCAGCGGCCGGCAACTGCCAGCGGAGTCACCTTCATCACCTTGGAAGACGAGTTCGGCCAGATCAATGTGGTGGTCTGGCGGCAGCTGGCCGAGCGGCAGCGGCAGGTGTTCCTGGAATCACGGTTGCTGCAGGTCAGTGGACGGCTGGAAGCCGAAAACGGCGTGTGTCATCTGATCGCACGCCGTCTGGATGATCTGTCGCCGCTGTTGGGCAGCCTGGACGTGCGCAGCCGCGACTTCCATTGAGGCACCGTTGAAGCGCGTTCGAAGCGTTGTTCGCAGTTACACCACGTTGAAGCTCGCCGCCAGTGTGCCGACCACCAGCACCCAGCCGTCCACCAGCACGAACAGCAGTATCTTGAACGGGGCGGAGACCAGCATGGGGGACAGCATCATCATGCCCATCGACATCAGCACGCTGGACACGACTAGGTCGATGATGACGAACGGGATGAAGATCAGGAAGCCGATTTCGAACGCGGTCTTCAGCTCGCTGGTGACGAAGGAGGCAACCAGCACCGGGAACGGGATCGCATCCGGACTGGCGTAAGGGCCTTGCCCGGCCAGGCCGGCGAAGGTCATCAGGTCGGTTTCGCGTACCTGCGCCAGCATGAAGGCGCGCAGTGGCGCGGTGGTCAGTTGCCAGGCGGTCTGGAAGTCGATCTGACCATCCAGATACGGCGCCATGCCGGTGGACCACGACTTGTCCCAGACCGGCATCATGATCATCGCGGTCAGGAACAGGGCCAGACCAAGCAGGATCTGGTTGGACGGCGTCTGACCGGTGCCAAGTGCCTGACGCAACAGGCCGAGCACGATGATGACGCGGGTGAAGGCGGTAAGCACCAGCAGCATCGATGGCAGCAAGGTGATTGCCGTCATCAGCAACAAGGTCTGCAGCGGCAGGCTGACCGGCGCACCGCCGATCTTGCCGACGTTCACATCCGGCAACGCCGGTACCTGCGGGCCGGGTGCGGCCCAGGCGAACAGTGGCAATGCCAGCAATGCCAGCACGATCAGCAGCTGCCAAAGCGTGCGTGGGTTGAAGCCGCGTGGGTAAGAGCGTTGGCCCGACATCATCAGGGTTCCTTGCGCAGCTTCTGTGCCAGCAGCTGGGCGAAATTCGGTAGTTGTTTGAGATTGGGCAGGGCCGGTGCCGGTGTTTGCGGCAGCGGTTCCGGCAGCTGGTGCAAGGTGCTGATGCCACCAGCGGTGATGCCCAGCAGCAGCTGCTGGCCATTGACGTCGACCACCACCACGCGTTCCTTGGCGCCGACATTGATGCTGGCGACTACCTTCAGGCCTTCGGCCGGTCGGAAGGTGCCGCCGGGCATGCGCTTGAGCAGCCAGCCCAGGCCGATGATCAGGCCCAGCACCAGCAGCAAGGTGAAGAACGCGCCAAACAGGCCGGGCGCGCTGGCCGCATGCTGGCCGACCGGCGCGGCCGCCTTGGCGGCCGGTGCGGCATAAGCGAGCAATGCGATCAACGCAGTCTCCGGATGCGCTCGCTGGGGCTGACCACATCGGTCAAGCGCACGCCGAAGCGATCATTGATGACGACGACTTCGCCATGCGCAATCAGCGTGCCATTGACGAACACGTCCAGCGATTCGCCGGCACCGCGCTCGAGTTCGACCACCGAGCCCTGGTTGAGCTGCAGCAGGTTGCGGATCGGCAGACGCGCGCGACCGACTTCCAGCGACAAGGTCACCGGTACGTCGAGGATGACGTCCAGGTCCAGATCGGTGGTGCTGCTGTTGTCGGCCTGCAGGTTGCTGAACTGTGCAGGTGTGGCGCTGTTTTCAGCTTCGGGGGAGTGGTTGTCATTCATCGGTGTTTTCCTGGATCACGGGGACGCTGGGGCGCTTCCCCGGAGGATGGGTTGCAGTGATCTTGATGGCGTTGCGTTCGTTGGACACACCAAACTCGCCGGTGAACACCGGGATGCCTTCCACGCACAGCGGCACCTGCTTGGGCATTTCGATGGGCAGCACATCGCCGATCTTCAATCGGGTCAGCTCGCGCAGGCTCATGCGACGCTTGGCCAGCACGCTGGATAGTTCGACTTCTGCGGTGTCCAGCTGCTCGCGCAGCATCACCGCCCAGCTTTCGTCGCGGTCGTTGCGGTCACTCTGGATGCCTGCATCGAGCAGTTCGCGGATCGGCTCCAGCATCGAGTACGGCAAGGTGATGTGGATGTCGCCACCGCCACTGTCGAGCTCGACGTGGAAGCGGCTGACCACCACGTACTCGCGCGGGCTGACGATGTTGGCGAAGTGCGGGTTGATTTCGGAGTTGATGTAGTCGAAATCAACGTTCATTACCGGGCCCCAGGCTTCACGCAGATCGGTGAAGGTCTGCTTCAGCAGCAGCTGGATCACGCGCATTTCGGTGGCGGTGAATTCGCGGCCTTCGATACGGGTGGGATAGCGCCCGTCACCGCCGAAGAAGTTGTCGACGATGGCAAATACCAGGGTCGGCTCGAACACGATCAGGCCGGTGCCCCGCAGCGGCTTGAAGCGGATCAGGTTGAGGTTGGTCGGTACATACAGCGAATGCAGGTAGTCACCGAACTTGATCAGCTCGATGCCGCGCACCGACAACTCGGCCGAGCGCCGGATCAGGTTGAACAGGCCGATCCGCCACAAACGCGCAAAGCGCTCATTGACCATTTCCAGGGTCGGCATGCGCCCACGGATGATGCGGTCCTGGCTGGCGAAGTCGTACGAACGCGCTTCACCCGGTGCCGCCTCCGGCTCGGCGGTATTGACCGAGCCGGAATCGACGCCATGCAGCAGGGCGTCGATCTCGTCTTGGGACAGCAGGTCGTTGATGCTCATCGTGGCGCCTTACTGGGTCACAAAGCTGGTGAACAACAGCTCATCGGCGCTGTTCTGGCCGGTCTCGGCCTTCATCAGCTTCTGTACTTCGGCCAGCGCGGCGGCCTGCAGCTTTTCTTTGCCAGCGCGGTCGGCGATCTGTGCCGGCTCTACCTGCGAGAACAGCATCAATAATCTGGCGCGGATGGCGGGTGCATGGGTCTGCAGCGCGGTCAGCGCGAGTGGATCACGGGTCATCAGCTGCACTTCGACCTGCAGGTAGCGCGGGCCATCGACCGGGCCGCTGAGGTTGACCACGAAGGCCGGGTCCAGCGCGAAGTACTGGGCCGGCGCGGGGGTCTTGGGCTTGGCTTCCTTGCCGGCTTCGGCGTGGTCCTTGCCCTGGGTGAAATACCAGACGCCGCCACCGGCTGCGGCAGCAGCAAACACGGCGATCAGGGCAGGAACCAACAACGAGCGCTTCGGTTTGCTTGCCGCTTCCTTGGTGGGTTCAGCTTTGCGGTTTTTATCAGCGGCAACGGCCACGTGGAGCTCCTCAGGATTGCTGCCCAGTCAGATGCAAGGGCTGTGCCGGAGGAGGTGACGGTCTATTGACGCGGGGTTGGGTTCTTGTGGGAGCGGTGTAAACCGCGAAGCTGACCATCCGACAGATCGCCAGCTTCGCGGTTTACACCGTTCCCACAAAAGCCGGGCTTAGAGCCATATTGCATTCCAGTACGGGTAGAAGCGCGGAGAGCTCACAAGCCCGGCCCTGACCGGATTCATGATGATGTACCGGGCTGTCGCCTTCAGGTCCCGATCCTTGCGAATGGCCCGGTCATGAAAACCCGGTGACCAAACAGGGCGGCTGATTGATTCTGGCAAGCCGCGTGTCGTATTGGATTTTATGCTCCGCACCAGTGAGCTGAGAGTGGTACAGGCACCCAGCTGTACCAGGCCATGCCAGTGGTCTGGCATCAGTACCCAGGCCAATAGCTGTGCATCACTCCAAAGCAGGGGGTGATACAAGGCTTGAGCTATGCGCGAGGCCAGTTGGAAGTTCAGAAAAAGCGGCTGGCGAGCTAGCGTTGTGAAGGTGAGCAGGTATGCGTGGCCGGGTAGGGATATCCGGCCTGCGCGGAGGGTTTTGGATCCTGGCTTTGGGTTGATTGCTGGAAGCGCCATCAATGCAGGATGGCGCTGCGGCTTCCCAAGTGCTGTCAGCACAGTGATCGTTTGTAGATGGGCGGATGGATCATCAGCTTCGCGGTTTACACCGCTCCCACAAAAGTAGTCAGCCTTGTGGGAGCGGCGTCAGCCGCGAAGCAGCGAGCGTTTCAGATCATCAGCTCCGCGGCTGACGCCGCTCCTACAAGGAATCATGCTCTACGCGCTCTCAGGCATACGCATCCAGCAGGCCGCGCATGCGCAGGTTTTGGCTTGAGGTTACCGGGAGGTCGTTGCCTTCCAGTTGCTTGCCGGATGCCAATCCGTTACCCGTTTCGCCCTTGTCGCCCTGCTGCTGCGACCCTGACTGCTGGCCCACGTCGGCGTGGCTCAGTTGCAGGCCTTGCTCGCCCAGCATTTCGCGCAGGCGCGGCAGACTGCTTTCCAGGGCGTGGCGGACATCGGCGTGGGCACTGCTGAAACTGGCGTGGACGCGGTCGCCGTCCAGCTGCAGTTTGACGTCGATCTCGCCCATGTTTTCCGGATTGATGCGGATGTGGGCGTGGCCGATTTTCTGCTCCGCCAGCCAACCGACGCGGGCGCCGATGGCTTCGTCGAAGTCGCCGGCATTCAGGTCCGGGGTTGGCGTGGGTGCGGTGATGCTGCTGGCCGGGGCGCTTGCGCGGACTTCCTGCAAGGCCTGGTTGTGTAACAGGGACGCAAACGTGGTGGGGGCAGGGGTGTCGGCGTCCAGGTTCAGGGTGTTTGCATCGTCGCTCGCGGTTGCGGCGGCCAACGGCAGGCTCAACTCTGCGCTGGCCTCGTCAGCGCTGATGGTGGCCGGCTTGGCTGAGGCAGCAGCCGGAACGGCTGGCAGGGCAGGGAGTGCCGCCGCTGGATTGGCTGGCGCGGCCTCATCCTGATTCGCGGCTGCCAGGGCCGCTGGCATCTGCGCTGCAGGTTCCGTTGTCTGGGCAACGATCGCAGACAGCCCAAACGGCGGCCAAGGCGCATCTTCCGCCGCGGTCGGCGGGTCGGGCTTGTCGTCGTTGTTGGTACGGCTTTCGGTGGCGGTGCTCTGTTCCGTAGTGGTTTCGCTGCCACCGTCTTCGCTGCGCGTTTCGCTGGCGGGCTTGGCATCAGTGCTTGCTTGCTTGCTGGCTGCAGGCTTCTGCGTGGCTGGCTTGCTGTTGAGCATTGCGTCGAAGCCGTTGTTGCTGGACTTGTCGGTGCTGTTGCTGCGCGCGCCGCTGTTGTCGATGCTGCCCGCAGCACCGCCGAGTGCGGGGGAAAGAACGTTCACTGGCTTTCTCCCTCACCCTCGGCATTCTTCAGGCGCACACGGCGGGCGCCGATATCATCCATCTCGCGCTGGTCGCGACGATCGGCAACCTGTTTTTCCTGGGCGCGGTAGCTGGCCGCCAGCTGTTCCAGCACGGCCTTGTCGCGGCTGGCGAGCAGCAGGCGGGCACGTTCGGCGTCAACGCGCTCCTGGTTGCTGTCCACGGTCTTGCTCTGCGCTTCCACCGCGTTGTCGAGGCGATCAAGGAAAGCGCGGCGATTGAGCAGCTGCGCGGCGCTGGTGGTGGCCAGCTGTGCGTTCGCGTACTCATCGGCGTACTGGCGCAACTCGGAAAGGCGCGACTGATGCATGTCCAAGGCCTGTTGGCGTTCTGCCAGGGCTTTGGCGACTTCATCTTCGCGATCCTGCGCGTGGCGCAGCAGCGGGTCCAGGCGACGGCTAGGGCTCATGCGGGCGTCTCACTATCTACCAATTGGTGCAATGCGCTGAGGCTGTGACTCAGGTCGGCGGCGTTGTGCACGTCCTGGCCAAGGAATTGCATGATCTCCGGCCACCGGTCCAATGCTTCGTCGGTAAGCAGGTCGTTGCCGCGCTGATAGGCACCGATGGCGATCAGGTCGCGGTTGGCCGTGTAGGCCGATACCAGTTGCTTGAGCTTGCGGATGCGCGCGCGCCAGACATCGTCGGCGATGTCCTGGACCACGCGGCTGACCGAGGATTCGACATCGATGGCCGGGTACAGGCCGCTGTCGGCAACGCGGCGCGACAGCAGGATGTGACCGTCGAGAATGGCGCGGGCGGCGTCGGCAATCGGGTCCTGCGGATCGTCGCCTTCGGTGAGCACGGTGTAGAAGGCGGTGATCGAGCCGCGGCCCTTGGCGCCGTTGCCTGCGCGCTCGACCAGCGCGGGTAGTTTTGCGAACACCGACGGCGGGTAGCCGCGGGTGGTTGGCGGCTCGCCAACCGACAGGCCGATCTCGCGCTGCGCCTGGGCGAAGCGGGTCAGCGAATCCATCAGCAACAGCACGTTCAGGCCCTGGTCGCGGAACCACTCGGCAATCGCGGTGGCGCGGTAGGCGCCGTGCAGGCGCGCCAGCGGGGGTCGGTCGGCCGGGCTGGCGACGACCACCGCGCGGCGCAGGCCTTCCTCGCCCAACGTGGATTCGACGAAGTCACGTACTTCGCGACCACGTTCACCGATCAGGCCAACCACGATCACATCGGCAGCGGTGAAGCGGGTCATCATGCCCAGCAGCGTCGATTTACCGACACCGGAGCCCGCGAACAGACCGACACGCTGGCCGCGGCCAATCGGCAGCAGTGAGTTGATCGCGCGCACGCCGACATCCAGCGGCTGGGTGATCGGCTCGCGCGCCAGCGGGTTGATCGACACGCCGGCCATGCCGACCACGCCTTCAGCGCGGATCGGGCCCTTGCCGTCCAGCGGAATACCATCGGAATCGATGACGCGGCCGAGCAGGCCTTCGCCGACCTCGACGCCACCGCGACGGTAGGACGGCACAACGCGGGCATTGGGCAACAGGCCGTGCAGTTCGGCGCTGGGCATCAGATAGGTGCGGTCGCCGGAGAAGCCGACGACTTCGGCATCGACCCAGCCGCCATCGATGATCTCCACCTTGCAGCTGGCACCCATCGGCGCTTCGCAGCCGACGGCTTCCAGGGTGAGGCCAACGGCGCGGCGAAGGATACCTTCGCGGACCAGGCCGTGACCGCCACCGGCATCAAGCGAGATGCCATCCAGGCGCGCGGCCAGGCGCAGGTTGCGTGCGGCAGCCCAGTCGGCGGGAGCGGGCGAGGGCGCGGAGGCAGAATTCATTGGCTGGCTCCTGCGCGGCGCAGCACGGTGGCCAGTGCAGCGCGCAGGCGTGCATCGAGGGTGCCATCGACGCGCACGGCCTCGGCGTGCACGCGCAGGTCGCCGCGGCTGAGGCTGTGGTCGGGCACCAGGCGCTGCCCGGCCGGCAAGGTCAGCAGATTGCTGATTGCAGCGATGTCATCCGGGTGCAGGCGCACCTCGACGTCGCGGTTGGTGCCGCTGACTGTATCCAAGGCTTCATCGATCAGATCCTTGAGCAGCGATGGATCGGCCTCGTAGGCACGGCTGATCAAGGCGCCGGCAATACGTACCGACAGTTCGCCGAGTGCGCCGACCACTTCGTTTTCCAGTCGCACCAACGGGCGGCTGAAGTTGTCGAGGATGCCCTCGATCTGTGCGGTCAGGCGACGCACTTCGGCCTGGCCCTGCGCGTAGCCTTCGGCATGCCCCTGCTGGAAGCCTTCTTCCTGTGCGGCATCGCGGATTGCCTGGATTTCCTCCAAGGTCGGCGGCTGCAAGGCGGGAGCTGCCGGCTCGGCAACGATGGTTTCCAGCGATGCGAGGTCGAACTCCTCCGCCACCGACGGGTTGGCCGGTGCGTTCAGATCCGGGGCGTGCCAGCGCACGGCATTGATCACAGCATGGCCTCCGCTGCGCCGCCGAGGGTGATGGTGCCTTCATCGCCCATGCGTTTGACGATGGCGAGGATTTCGCGCTGCGCGCCTTCCACGTCCGACAGGCGCACCGGGCCACGCGCTTCCATGTCTTCGAGCAGGATCTCGGCTGCCCGCTGCGACATGTTGCGGGTGATCTTGTCGCGCACCTTGATGTCGGCGCCGCGCAGGGCCAGGCCCAGGCGTTCGCCGCTGACTTCGCGCAACACCAACTGCATTTCGCGGTCGTCCAGGTCCACCAGGTCGTCGAACACGAACATCAGGTCCTGGATGCGGCTGCCCAGCGGCGAATCGATGCGGGCGATCTCGGTGAGGATGGCCTGGTCTTGGCCGCCGTCCATGAAGTTGAGGATGTTGGCAGCACACTGCACGCCGCCGATGTTCGACGACTTCAGGTTCTGGTTGCCGGCGAACTGGCGCTCCATGATCTCGTTGAGTTCGTTCAGCGCGTTCGGTGGAATGCCGTCGAGGGTCGCAATGCGCAGCAGCACGTCGACGCGGGTGCGCTCGGGCAGCAGCTTCAGCGCTTCGGCGGCCTGGTCGGTTTCCAGGTGGGCCATGACAATGGCGATGATCTGCGGATGCTCGTTGCGCACCAGGTCAGCGACTGCACGTGGGTCCATCCACTTCAGCGCATCCAGGCCAGTGGTGTTGCGGCCGAGCAGGATGCGGTCGATCAGGTTGCTGGCTTTCTCATTGCCCAGCGCCTGCACCAGCATGTTGCGGATGTAGTCGTCCGAGCCGACGCTCAGCGAAGTCTTGTTGCCCAGTTCGGCGCCGAAATCATCCATCACCTGTTGCACCTGCTCGCGGGTGACGTCGCTGAGCGTGGCCATGGCGATGCCGATCTTCTGCACTTCTTTCGGTTCCATGTGACGCAGCACTTCGGCCGCGTCGGTCTCGCCGAGCGACAGCAGCAGTACGGCGGCACGTTGCACGCCGGTCATCGGCATTGCATCAGTCATTTGACACCCATCCCTTCACTACCTGGGCAACCCGCTTGGAGTCGGTCTTCACTGCTTCGCGGGCCATGCGCAAGCGTTCTTCATAAGCGTCCACCGGCAGCGCCAGGGTGGGCGCGCCTTCCAGATGCAGGCGATCGGCAGCCAGCGCCGGCATTTCAGTGCCGTCGTCCAGAACCTGTACATCAGCGCGCAGTGGATCTTCGGCACCCGGCAACGCCTTCGGTGTGCCGGTGATCTGACGCAGTGCTGGACGCAGCACGCCGAACAGCAGGGCAAGGACCACGATGGCGCCAAGCACCAGGCGCAGTGCATCACGCACCTGCGGGTTCTCCCACCACTTGGGCGCCTCCACCGGGATGGATTCACGTACGAACGGTGCATTCATCACCGACACCGTGTCGCCGCGTTCGGCATTGAAGCCGACGGCCTGCTTGACCAGCGCTTCGACGCGGGTCAGTTCGGCGGCAGTGAGCGGCTGGTCGGTCTGCTTGCCGTTGGCACCGGCACGCGGCACATGGTCAACCAGAACCGCAACCGACACACGGTTGACCCGGCCCGGCGGCTGGCGGGTGTGCTGCAGGGTGCGATCCAGCTCGTAGTTGCGGGTGGCGTTCTTGGAGGTTTCGGTCGGCGTGGCAGCGGTAGCCTGCGGTGCTGCAGCGGCGCCCGGTGGGGTGTTGCTGGTCGCACCGGGAATGCCCTGCGGGCCGGCGGTGGCGCTGCTGTTCTCGCTGATCTGCTCGCTGCGTACCTTCTGCGGCTCACCGTTGAACAGCTCGCGGGCTTCCTCGGTGACTGAGAAATCCATGTCGACGCTGACTTCCGGATTGACCCGACCGGCACCGGTCATCGGCTCCAGCAGTTCGCGGATGCGCTGGTTGTAGGAACCTTCCAGACGCCGCACCTGGTCGAACTGCGCAGCATTGAGCGCGGCTTCACTGTTGGGATCGGCGATGGTGAGCATGCGGCCGCTCTGGTCGACCACGGTCACCCGCTCGGGTGCCAGATCAGGAATGCTGGAAGCGACCATGTGCACGATGGCATCCACCTGGTTGCGTTCCAGCTGCTGGCCACCGCGCAGTTCCAGCACCACCGAGGCACTGGCGACATCGCGCTGGCGGGTGAAGGCGCTGGGCTTGGGAATGGCCAGGTGCACGCGTGCATCGCGGACCGGGCGCAGGCTGCTGATGGTGCGGACCAGCTCGGTTTCCAGCGCGTGCTGGTAGCGAGCGGTTTCGACGAACTGGCTGACGCCGAAGCCGGGATCGCGCTCCATCATCTCAAAGCCGAGGCGGCCGCTCTCGGTCAGGCCGGAACCGGCCAGTTTCAGGCGTGCGTCGTGCACGTTCTTTTCCGGCACGCTGATGGCACCGGTGGTGGCGTCCAGCTCAAACGGAATCTGCGCCGAGCGCAGCAGGTCGGTGGCCTCGGCGGTCGCCTTCTGGTCCAGGCCGGTGTAGAGCGGCATCATCGGTGGCTTCTGCGCCCAGAAGAACACGAACAAACCGGCTGCCACGGCAACCGTGATCATCGCCATCAAGCCCAGGCGGCGGGTGATCTGCAGGCTCTGCAGACGGTCGAACCAGGCGCCAGCCCGTTCCGGATTCAGTGATTCTCTGGACAGCGCGAGTGCCATGCGTGCGGATCCTTACAGCGGCATGTTCATCACGTCCTGGTAAGCCTGGACGAGACGGTTACGGACTTCCACGGTGGCGCGGAACGCCAGCGAGGACTGTTGGGAGGCGACCATGACCTTGGCCAGGTCGGCATTGGCATCGCCGCGCTCGAACGCGGCAGCCAACTGCCCGGACTTCTGCTGCGCTTCGTTGACGCCCTGGATGGCGCCCTGCAAGGCCTGGCTGAACGAAGGCGCGGCAACGGCGTTGCCTTCGGCCAGCCCCTGGATCGCGTTGCTGCGTGGCACATCACCAATGGGTGCGGTTTGCGCCACCTGGTTCTGCAGCGTGCGGATCTGGGAGAGAACAGAGGTGATGGAGTGGGACATCGTGCGGGGTTCCGGGCAACGTGTGGGGGAGCTGATGGAACAGTTGCAAGTTGCATGCCGGAACCGTGAAGGCCTTGATGTTCGTGAATGCGCCGGGTTTCCGTCGCCATCGCGGTACCGGCGGCGACGGTTTGCTGAAGGTCGTGGGGCCGAAACGAAGACGGCCGCCGGAGAACCGGCGGCCGTGATGCGAGGTGCGCAGCGTGGGTGTGGGCAGCGCACCGGGGCGGGATCTTGGGGTTTTGCGACGCTTGGCCAGACATCCCGGATCTGCTCCGCTTGCCCGGATTACGTCAGCTACTGGCTTCGGCCGAGTCGCGCTCGATGCCGTACTTGCGCAGCTTCTCCACCAGCGTGGTGCGGCGCAGGCCGAGCAGTTGGGCGGCATGTGCCACCACGCCCTGGGTACGCTCCAGTGCTTCATTGATCAGGGTCAGCTCGATGCTGGCCATGTGGTCGCGCAGGTCCATGCCTTCGCTGGGCAGCTGGTTGCCGCTATCCGGCGCACTGATCCTGCTGATCAAGCCGCTCGGCTGGCTGGCAGGTTGTGCAGGCGCCGTAGCCTGCTTTCCAAGCAGCATCGGTCGTTCGTCGTCGCTGCTCGTTGCGGGGGCAAGGTTTGCCTGGTCACCGCGGTAGCGACTGGGCAGGTCCTGTACGCGCACGGTGCCGCCGGGATGCAGTACAGCCAGGCGCTCGACCAGATTGGTCAGCTCGCGCACATTGCCCGGCCAGGCGTAGCTGGCCAGCGCCTGCAGTGCTTCCGGGGCGAAACGCACTTCGCCTCGTCCGGTGCGTGCAAGCTGGGTGGCAATGGTTTCCACCAGCACCGGAAGATCGCTGGCGCGCTCACGCAGTGCGGGTACTTCGATCGGAAACACGTTGAGGCGATAGAACAGGTCCTCGCGGAACTTGCCATCGGCGATACGCGATTCCAGGTCGCGGTGGGTGGCGGCGATCACCCGCACATTGCAGCGGATGGTCTGGTTGCCACCAACGCGCTCGAAGCTGCGTTCCTGCAGTACGCGCAGCAACTTGACCTGCATCGGCAGGCTCATGTCGCCGATTTCGTCCAGCAGCAGGGTGCCGCCTTCGGCCATTTCAAAACGGCCCTTGCGTGCGGTCAGCGCGCCGGTGAAGGCGCCTTTTTCGTGGCCGAACAGTTCGCTTTCCAGCAGATCCGGCGGAATCGCGCCGCAGTTGATGGCGATGAACGGACCGTCGCGGCGCGGCGAACGCTGGTGGATGGCACGCGAGACTACTTCCTTGCCGGTACCGGATTCGCCCAGTACCAACACGGTGGTATCGAAATTGGAGACCTGCTCGATCAACTGGCGCAGTTCAGTGACCGCCGGGCTGTGCCCGGTCGGGCCGCTGTCGCCGGCGTTGTCAGCCTGATGTTCGGCGTCCAGTCGCTTCAGGCTGGCACGGCGCAGCAGCGCTTCCATCTGCGCGTGGCGCATCGGCTGCTCCAGCGGCCAGACATTGGCTTCGTGCAGGCCGTAGTGGCGCGAGAAGGCCAGTGGATCGCCTTCGGCAAGCAGGATCGGCGGCGGCAGCGAAGTGCCGGCCAGCCAGGTGAAAAAGCCGGCGGCACGGTCGGCATCTTCAAGCGCGCCGACCACCACCGCCATCCAGTCGTTGCTGCGGTGACGGCTGACGTCGATATCCTGCGCTTCGCAGACCCAGCGCGGGTTGAAGTCCATGAACTCCAACAGGGCCAAGGTGCGCTCTGCGCGCATGCCGTCGGCGTCGATCACCAGAATGCGTGATTCACTCATCTTCTTGTACCTTGAGTCCTTCCAGGATCGGCATCACTTCCTGGATGTAGGACAGCTTGCTGACAAAATTATCGGCACCGGCGCGCAGTGCGTGTTCGCGGTGCTCGGCGTCATCAAAGTGACTGGCGATCACGATGTACGGCGGCTGGTCCTGGGTCTTGATCAGGCGCGTGGCCTGCAGGCCACCCATTTCCGGCATGGCCAGATCCATCAGCACGACCTGCGGGCGCAGGGCTTCGGAGCGCTCGATCGCTTCGAGCCCATTGGCTGCACTGCCGACCACTTCCAGCCAGTCGATCTTGCGGAAATGACGCATGGCGGCGTTGATGAAGCCTTCATGGTCGTCGACCAGCACTACGGTGAGCTTGTTCATGGGAATCCTTGGTCTCAGCCCACACGGGCCAGCTGGGGCTTGCTGCTCTGGCGGCGACGCTCGCGGGCCGGGGCGATATCAAGCTGTTCGCGGTATTTTGCGACGGTCCGGCGTGCAATGTTCACTCCCTGGCGCGACAACAGGCCTGCAATGGCCTCGTCGGCCAGCGGGCGTGCGGCCGGTTCGGCATCGATCAGGCGCTTGACCATGGCCTTGACGGCCTGCCCGGAGACACTGGCGCCTTCCAGGCGCACGGCGAAGAAGTGCTTCAGTTCAAAGGTGCCACGCGGCGTCTGCAGGTACTTGCCGGAGGTGATCCGCGAGACGGTGGACTCGTGCATGCCGATCAGGTCGGCCACTTCCTTCAGGGTCAGCGGCGCCATTGATTCCTCGCCATTGACCAGGAAGGCAGCCTGACGCTCGATGATGACCCGAGCGGTACGCAGCAGGGTGTCGTAGCGCATTGACAGGCCGCGGGTCAGCCAGCGTGCTTCCTGCAGCATTTCGCGCAGCGGCTGGGCGGCTTCACCGCTGCTGTCGGCGACAACCCGCTCGTAGCTGCTGTTGATCGCCAGCCGCGGCGTGGTGGCCGGATTCAGCGCGACACGCCATTGACCATCGGCGTGCCAGGCGACCACGTCCGGTATCACGCTCAGCTCCTGCTGCGGCAGCAGGGTGTCGCCCGGGCGTGGCTGCAGGGACAGGACCAGGCGGAAGGCTTCCTGCACGTCCTCGACCTCGGCGTCCAGGGTGCGGGCCAGGGTCGGATAGTCGTGGTTGGCCAGCAGCTGCATGTCGGCGTCCAGCAGGCGACGCGCCAGATGGCGGGCCGGGACGTGGCCGGGCAGGGCGGTGAGCTGGGCCAGCAGGCACTCGCGCAGGTCCACGGCGGCCATGCCGGCCGGTTCCCCATGCAGCAGGCGCTGGCGCAGGGCTTCGATATCGGTGCTGCTACGGTCCAGGCGGGCGCTGGCAAGCTGGGTCAGCTGTGCAAGTGGCGCCTGCAGGTAGCCTGCTTCATCGCAGTGGTCCAGCCAGAAGCTGACCACGGCCAGGTCGGCCTCGTCCAGCTCATAAGCAAGTGCGTTGAGGATGCGCAGCTGCGGATCGGTGGACTCGCCGGCCGCTACGCGTGCCATGCGATCTTCGTCATCGGCGTTCCAGCTGGTGCCGGGCACGTCCCACAGATTGCTTTCGGGCAATTCATCGAAGGCTGCAGTTTCAGTCTGCGCAACCTCGGCGTCGGTCGTTGCCGGCGCATCCTCTGCCTGCTCCTGCAGCTCCAGCAGCGGGTTGCTCTCCAGCGCCTGGCGGATCTCCAGCTCCAGCTGCATGCCGTTGAGCTGCAGCAGGCGGATTGATTGCAGCAAGGCAGGCGTGAGATGAAGTTGCTGGCCCAGCTGGGCAGAGAGTGTGGCTTTCATGCGTTTCCCCGTTGCGGCCAGTGGATGGCTGCGTTGTGGAACGCATCTTGCGTGCTTCATGTCGGGGCGGTAATAGGTGTTGGCCCTATAGCTGTCAAAGCCCGCCCTACGTGATGTAGGTAATTACCTTACATGGCGTCGATTAATTGGCGCAGTGAAAGCGGACATTTGTTACAAGCCATTGATTCCAGTAGCTTGTGCCGCCGTGGTGACGGGTTTCCGATTCCGTGACGCAGATTCGCTTTTTCTGGCGCCTCGGCGTCAGGCGAGGTCGTTTTCATGGCGCAGCGCCAACAGGAGCAGGTCGTTGGCGCGACGGCAGCCCAGCGATTCCATCATCCGTGCCCGGTGGGTTTCCACCGTCTTGATGCTGATGCCCAGGTCAGCTGCGATTTCCTTGGTGGTCTGGCCGGTGCCCAGGCGTCGCAGAATCTGCTTCTGGCGTGGTGACAGCGCACCGATGCCGGTTGCCCGTTCCTTGCCGATCAGCGGTGCGAGCATCTTTGCTGAAATCTGCGGGCTCAGGAAAACCTGGCCGGCATGGGCGGCACGCAGTGCCAGTTCCAGCTCGGCAGGTGCGGCATCCTTGACCAGAAAGCCGACGGCACCGCGATCGAGTGCATCACGCACATGTGCAGCGTCATCGTGCATCGACATCATCACCGCACGTGCGTGCGGCAGCCGTTGGCGGATATCGGTCAAGGCTTCGAGCCCTGAGCGGCCGGGCAGGGACAGGTCGAGCAGGATCAGGTCCGGCACGTGAAACAGTGCCATTTCCAAAGCCTGTTCGGCATTGCTGGCTTCGGCCACCACCTGGATCCCGTCAAATGTCTGCAGCAGCCGGGTGAGCCCAGCACGAACCAAGGTGTGGTCGTCGACAATAAGAACGCGCACAGGAGACCGGGTCATAACGGAAGGCTGCACCTTAGCGGAGCAGCGAGGCAGGCGCCAGAGCACAAAGTGGGAATAGGCTCACCGGTTGCGGCGACTGTCGGCAATCTGCTTGCGATGCAGTCGGAACAAATGGCGTTCGACGGCTGCCAGCAACGCATCATTCTGCGTATCCAGGCGCAGCCACAGCTGCGTCCCCTGTGCTGTATCGGCTTCAGCCAGGACCACGACAGGCAGCTCGATCGCGTCGGGCAGCCATTCGGCGGGCTGCAGGCTGGCGACGCCGGTGGTGCCGGCGACGAAGCCGCCCAGCTGCTCGCGCTGCAGGCGCAGGCCATGCCGCGACCAGCGTAGCGGTGTGGCTGGCGCAGACGGCGCCTCGCGCTGCAGCAGGCGGCCCAGCAGCACGAGGGTCAGGTCGAGGCGTGCTTCCAGCCGCTGCAGCTGCAGGCTGTTGTCGTTGCGTTCGTCGCTGTCGTCCACATTGCGGGCGTCCTCGACGAGGGCGATGCTGCGCAGGAGCATCTCGGCGCTGCCCGGGCGCTTTACCTTGGCACCGGCCTCGAACACCGCTGGCAGTGACAGTTCGCAACTGAGGGTGTCGTCGAACAGCTCGGTTTCAGCAGGATGGGCGATGCCGGTGGGATTCATGCCAGGGTTCCGGCCTGCAGATAGGCGCTGGCCGCGCGGGTGGATTGACGCTCGGCGCGCAGGTGCATGGCGGCCTGGTCGCGCAGCTCACGCATCCGTGCAGTCACGCTGCGTTGCTGTTCCAGCAGCGCCTGCAGGGCATCGGCGCTTCCGGCAGTACCGTTTTCCTGGATATAGCTGCGCAGGCGCTCATCATGGGCGGCGACAATCTGTTCGGCACCGTCATGATCTTCCGCCTCGATGGCATTCTTCAGGGCATCGAGATCGGCGTGCAGGGCATCAAGCATCCCGCTGGCGATGTTGGCCATCAGCGTGCTCCGTTTGCGGTTGACATGCTGCGCTGCTCGGACGGGATGGCGTTCCATGCAGATTCGATCTCACTGAGCAGGGAGAGTGATTCCTGCAGAGCGGCAACGTCGTTGTTGAGGTTGGCTTCGGTCAAGCGCTGCACGATGTAGTCATAGAGCGTGGACAGGTTGCCTGCAACTTCACCTCCGGCGACATGATCGAGCGAGCCGTTGAGCTGGCCAACGATGGCGCAGGCTTCGCCGATTGCCTTGCCCTTCAATGCCTGGTCGCCCTTGGCAAGGAAGGCTTCGGCGCGCCGCATGCGCTCGCTGGCGCCTTCCAGAAGCAGGGAAACCAGCTTGTGGGGGTCGGCATCCACTACCCGGGTTGAAACGCCGATCTGGCGGTATTGCTCGGCGAAATTGCGGCTGGGACCGTACATGTACTCAATCTCCTGGTATTCGTGCAGTGATGGCAACGACTGCCGATACATCATTTGTGTGGCGTGATCTGCTATCGGCCATCAAGGCGTGCGGCTTGAGCCCGTGCTGGGCTATCAGCCCGACGTCGACGAAAGCTGCTGCGAAAGGTAGCTGCTGGTGCCCTGCATCTGTGACACCAGCTTATCCATCGCCGTGAACTGGGCGGTATAGCGCGCCGACACCTTTTCCATGCGCGCGTCGAGATCGTCGAGCTGCTTGCTGAGCTTCTTGATTTCCTTGTTGAGCGCGTCGGTACGTTGCACGAGGGTGCCGGTGCCACTGTCCAAGTTGCTCTTGAGGATGCTGTTCATGCCTTCATACAGCTTGCCGCTCTTGCCGACCAGGGCCTCGGCGGCAGCGGGGTTCTTGGCCATCGCCTTGTCGAAGACGCTGGCATCCAGTGACAGGGTGCCATCCTTGGTGATGGTCAGCCCCAACTCTTTGAGGTCGATGACGTTGGCACTGAGCTGACCGCGCAGTTGTTGCTGCAGGCCGCGCACCATCGAGTCGCCCGTCAGCACCGACGCCTGGTCCTTCTCTGCGTCATAGGCGCTGGAGGTCTTCAGCAGGCTGGTGGAGGCGTTGTAGGCGGTAACGAAGGCCTGCACCGCTGTCTTCAGCGGTTCGTTGTTCTGGGTGATGGTCAACGCAGTGGTGGTGCCTACCTCGGCCTTGGTCAGTTCCAGGGTCACGCCGGCGATGATGTCGCTGATGCTGTTGCTGCTGGATTCGCGGTCAAAGCCGTCCACGCGCACGTGCGCGTTGGTCGGGGGGCTGATCTGCGACATGCCACCGCTGCTGCCGTCCCAGGTCAGTGCGGAAAGGCCGCCGTTGCCACCGCTGGCGGTGACCGTCAACGCACCTTCGGTACCTGCATTGACGGCATTGAGCACCAGGTGCTGGCCATCGTTGGCAGTGATGACGGTGGCATTGACGCCCTTGCCACCAGCTGCGCTGTTGATTGCGGCGGCGATGCTGGCCAGGTTGCTGCCCGGTGCGATATCGACCGAGATGGAGTCTTCCTCGCCCCAGGCGATCGACAGCTTGCCGTCGCCCACCACGGTTTCGGCGTCAAACGCGCCGGAACTGAGCTTCTGCGGCTGCGCCAGGCTGAGCACTTCGATGTTGTACGTGCCTGCGGCGGCCAAGGTCTTGCCAGTGGATGGGTCGGTGACGATGGTGGCGGAGAAGCCGCTCTTCTCCGGTACCGAGGTTTTGTAGGCGCGCAGGTCAGCGGCTTTGCCCATGGCGTCCATCGCCGTCTGCAAGCTGCTCAGCGAGCTCTTGATGTTGCCCAGCGCCGAGAGTTTGGCGGTGGCCGCGGTTCCCTGGGTGTTGATGCGGTTGGCTGCCGGTGCGCGTTCAGCGGCGACCAGCTGCGCAACGATGGTGGGAATGTCCAAGCCAGAGCCAATGGTGGACAGGGAAGACGTAGCCATGGGTTTTCCTCTTTCGGCGAGGGGGTGCAACTGCAGCTGCCACCCCGGATATCGGCACGCGGCGGCATAGCTTTAGCCGCCTGGTTGCGCAGTCATCTGCAAGTGCCGTGCCAGCGCGTACGGGTGCTCGCGCAGGGCAGGTCATGGCGGATCCCACCAAGGCGGAGGTGGCTGGTCCTTGATAGCGCTCGATCGAGTTGTCCAGGTGCCGGCTTCGATGCCGTACTCCTGGCGCTGGGGGTGTACTGCTTCCATAACGAACAGGCCCCGCCATTGCTGGCAGGGCCTGTGTCACGCCGGCGTGTTCACGCCGGCGTAGAGAGTGTTGCTTGCTGGATCAGCGCAGCAGGCTCAGCACGTTCTGGCTGGTCTGGTTGGCCTGGGCCAGCATGGCGGTACCGGCCTGCTGCAGGATCTGCGTGCGGGTCAGTTCTGCCGTTTCCTTGGCGTAGTCGGTGTCACGAATACGGCTGCGGGCCGAAGACATGTTTTCCGAGGACGTGTTCAGGTTGGCAACCACCGAGGTGAAGCGGTTCTGTACGGCGCCCAGGTCGGCACGTGCCGAGTTGATGGTGCTCAGGGCTGCGTCCATCGCGTTCAGTGCGTTGTCGGCGCCGGCGGTGGTGGAGATGTCCAGGTCAGCGAAGCCGGTTGCCGAGGCGCCAGCGGCCCAGTTGGTGGTGGTTGCAGCGGTCAGGCCGGTCTGCGCGGTCAGCGTGGTGCCGCCGCCAGCAACGGTGAACTGGCCCGAAGCCGACGCCAGCTGCAGCTTGCCAGCGCTGTCCAGCGACGCGGAAACGCCGGTGTTGTAGCTCTGGTTGTTGATGGCCTTGACCAGGTCGGTGGCGCGCTGGGCGCCGCTGCCGGCTGCACCGTAGCTGATGGTGGCCGTGCCCTTGCTGCCGGTCAGGGTGAAGTTGCCGGCGGTGAAGTCAGCCGGGGTGCCGCCGGTTTCCGTCTGGGCGGTTACGGTGGCGGTCAGGCCGCCGGTCACCGAGATGGCTGCAGTGTTGGTGTTGCTCAGGGTAACGTTGTTGGTTGCTACCGTAGCGGTGACGCCGGCGACGCTGGTACCAATGGCAGCCTGCACGGCAGTAGCGAGGCCTGCAGCCGTCGTACGTCCGGCGTCGGCAGCGACGTTGATGGTGGTGCTGCCGATCTGGAAGGACAGTGCATCGGTGCTGGTCAGGCCGCTCAGGTCCAGCGTGCCGGTACCTGCCGTCGGGGTGCCGGCCACATAGCCACCGGTGGCAGCTGCAGCAGAAGCGGTAGCTGCGGTGTCGACCTTGTTCCAGTTGCCCAGGTCCTTGATGTTGGCGTTGGCGATCTGGGCGATGTCGATGGTCTGGCCCTGGTCGGCGCCGATCTGGAAGGACTGTGCCTGGAAGCTGCCGTCCAGCAGGGTGGTGCCGTTGAAGTTGGTCTGCTCGGCGACGCGCTGGATTTCTGCCTTCAGCAGCTGCACTTCGGCGTTCAGGGCTTCGCGGTCGGAAGGCGAGTTGGTGGCGTTGCGGGACTGCACCGACAGCTCACGGATACGCTGCAGGTTGTTGCCGATTTCGGTCAGCGCGCCTTCGGCGGTCTGCGCCATCGAGATGCCGTCGTTGGCGTTGCGGGCAGCCTGGTCCATGCCGCGGATCTGGGTGCTGAAACGCTCGGAGATCGCCAGACCGGCGGCGTCGTCCTTGGCGCTGTTGATGCGCAGGCCCGAGGACAGGCGCTGGATCGAGGTGGCCAGGCTGGAGCCGCTGGTGCCCAGGTTACGCTGAGCATTGAGCGACATGATGTTGGTGTTGATGACTTGTGCCATGATTCGAGCTTCCTATGTGGCGTTGGGTCCGGCACATCACCTGGCCGGTACTGGGTGCAGTGGGCGGGGGTAAGAAGAGCCTTAGCACCGCTGCTGATACCAATAACGGCAGCTTTTCCGGCAGCTTTAGCGCCTTGCTGCAAGTGATTCCAAAACCGCAAAAACGCACAAGCCCCGGTTTCCCGGGGCTTGTGCGTTTTCGGCGTTCGTTGGGTATCGAGTCATGCTCGGCAGCAGCGAACATGTAGTGCCGAGCCATGCTCGGCAGGGGCATTGCCGGTGAAGCTCGTGCCGAGCATGGCTCGGCACTACAGATGAAGCCTTTGCCGAGCATGGCTCGGCACTACAGATGAAGCCTTTGCCGAGCATGGCTCGGCACTACAGCTGCGTTTGCTTACTTCAGCAGGCTCAATACGTTCTGCGGCGACTGGTTGGCCTGCGCCAGCATTGCCGTGCCCGCCTGCTGCAGGATCTGCGTGCGGGTCAGCTCTGCGGTTTCCTTGGCGTAGTCGGCATCGCGGATGCGGCTGCGTGCGGCCGACAGATTCTCCGAGGAGGTGTTGAGGTTGGCGATGGTCGAGGTGAAGCGGTTCTGCACCGCACCCAGATCAGCACGCGAGGAGTTGATCGACTGCAGCGCAGCGTCGATGGCGTTGAGTGCATTGTCAGCACCGGTAGCCGAGAGCACGTCCAGATCCGCGAAGCCGGTTTCGGCCGCGCCGGCCGCCCAGTCAGTCGTTGTTGCCGCCGTCAGGCCGGTCTGTGCGGTCAGCGATGCGCCGCCAGCAATGGTGAACTGGCCCGATGCCGAAGCCAACTGCAGATTGCCGCTGGCATCCAACGACGCGGTGACGCCGGTGTTGTAGCTCTGGTTGTTGACGGCTTTTACCAGGTCGCTGGCGCGCTGTGAGGCCCCACCGGCTGCGCTGAAGCTGATGGTTGCAGTGCCCTTGCTGCCGGTCAGGGTGAAGTTGCCAGCGGTGAAGGTGGCCGGGGTGCCACCCACTTCGGTCTGGGCGCCGACCGTGCCGGTGAGACCACCGGAAATGGTGATCGGTGTGGCATTGGTGTTGCTCAGGCCGATATCGGTGCCGCTGACGCTGGCGGTAAGCCCTGCGATGTTGGTGCCGATTGCAGCGTTGACCGCGGTAGCCAAGCCGGCGGCGGTGGTACGCGCTGCGTCCGCTGCCACGTTGATGGTGGTGCCGCCAACCTGGAAGGACAGCGCGGCAGCCGGATCAGCCACACCTGCAAGGCTCAAGGTGCTGGTGCCGGGGGTGGGCGTGCCTGCGACGTAACCGCCGTCAGCGGCGACAGCTGCTGCCGAGGCCGGAGTATCCACACGGTTCCAGTTGCCCAGTTCCTTGATGTTGGCGTTGGCGATCTGCGCGATGTTGATCACCTGGCCCTGATCGGCACCCACCTGGAACGCCTGGTTCTGGAAGCTGCCATCCAGCAAGGCAGTGCCGTTGAAGTTGGTCTGCTCGGCGACGCGCTGGATTTCGGCCTTCAGCAGCTGTACTTCGGCGTCCAGTGCGGCGCGGTCGGAAGGCGAGTTGGTCGCATTGCGCGACTGCACCGCCAGCTCACGGATGCGCTGCAGGTTGTTGCTGATTTCGCCGAGGGCGCCTTCAGCGGTCTGCGACAGCGAGATGCCATCGTTCGCGTTGCGGGCGGCCTGGTCCATGCCGCGGATCTGGGTGCTGAAACGCTCGGAAATCGCCAGGCCGGCGGCGTCGTCCTTGGCGCTGTTGATACGCAGGCCCGAGGACAGGCGCTGGATCGAAGTAGCCAGGCTGGAGCCGCTGGTGTTCAAATTCCGCTGAGCGTTCAGCGACATGATGTTGGTGTTGATGATCTGTGCCATGGGTACGTCTCCGTTGTGCTCGGTGCTTTGCGTTGTGGACTGGCAGATGTGCTGCCGTAGATGTAAATCAGCGAATCATGTTGAACAGCGACATCGACTGCATCTGCGTGAAGATGGTCTGTGCCGCTTGCAGCGCCGCGCCTTCGAGCTTGTACTGCCCGATTGCTTCGGCGTAGTTGAGGTCACGCATCTGCGAGAGCGAGCTCTCGAGCGTGACGGTGTTGGCTTCGCGCAGTGAATCAGCGTTGTCGATTGCAGTGAGCTGAGCGCCACCTGCAGCGCGCGTATCGATCATGCTGTTGGATGCCTGGCGAACATCGCGGATGCTGGCCTGCAATGCGTTCTGCTGGGCTGCCCTTGCCGCCGGGGTGGACGTGTCCATCTGCAGCGTCTGCACCAGCTGGTCGATGCTGCTGAACACGTCGCGGGTTTCAGCGGTAGCGGCGGTGAAGGTGTCGCCTACTGCCGGGGTACCGTCGATGCGCATGCGCAGCCCCTCGAACACGATGTCTTCGCCGCTGGTATGGGTGCCGGTAGCCACCACCGTGTTGCTGGCATCCACCACCTCATAGGTGTCCGTTGCGGTGAAGCGAAGGGTGTAGCTGTCACCGGTCCAACCACCGGAGCTGTCGCGGCCGATGTCGGTGAGCACGGCCTGGCCGGTGTTGCCGGCGGCAGCGCGCCCATCCACCGTGCCGTCGCCGGTACGGATGCGCATGAAGATCTCACTGCCGGGCAGCGCATCCTTCACGAAAGTGCCTGGTGAGACTTCAACCTGGCGCTGGGTCTGGTCGCCGTTGTAGGTCACCGTGCCGTTGCTCAGCGAGAACGGCGCGCTGGCATCGGCCGCGCCACCGAACAGATAACGGCCAGTACCATCGGTGGTGTTGGCGAGCGCGAGCAACGAGTCCTTGATGGACTTCAGCTCGCTGGCCACAGCCTTGCGGTCCTCGACCGACAGTGCCGGGCTGTTGGCCTGGACAGTCAGGTCCGATACCCGCGTCAACATCTCGCCAGCCTGTGCCAGCACGTTTTCCTGCAGGCCGAGGCGGTTCTGCACGGCGTTGGCGTTCTTGCCCAGTTGTTCAAGTTCGGCCAGCACGCGGTCCATGCCCACCGCGGTACCGGATGCCACCGGATCATCCTTGGCAGTGACGATCTTCTTGCCGGTCGCCAGCTGCTGTTCAAGGTGATTCATCTTGCTCTGCTTGGACAACATCAGCGCAACGGACTGGTCATACATCATGTTGCTGGAGATACGGGTACTCATCAGCCCACCGCCTTCAGGATCGTCTGGAACATGGTGTCGGCGGTGGAGATCAGCTGCGAGGCAGCTTGGTAGGCCTGCTGCAACCGGAGCATGTCTGCCGCTTCTTCATCGAGGTTGACGCCGGAGATCGAATCCCGTGATGCCTTGGCGTTGTCGTTGATCACCTGCTGCGCCTGCAGCGAATAGTCGGCGGCGCGTGCAGCGGAGCCGATCTGCGTGGTCAGCCCGCCCAGTGCACCGTTCAAGGTAATGGTGCCGCCGTTGAACGCCTTGGTGTCCTCGACATCGGCCATGCGCTTGGCGTTGCCGTTGTCACTGGAGCCGGGCGCGGTCTTGGTGATATCGAAACGATCGCCTGCGGCAGGCTTGCCGTCGAGCACGACGTTCCAGCCGTTGGCACTGATGGTCTGACCCGGTGTGTAAGGGTAGGGACCGGCCCCATCGATGGTGTAGTTGTTGGCATCGACGAAGCTGATCGACGCTGGATTGAGTAGGGCAGGGTCACCCGCATTCACAACATCCAGGTTGCCAAGCTTGCCGGTCCCGGTATTGGTCAGCGCGGCTGCGCCCTTGATCGGGTTGGCGGCAGCGACGCGCGACGGATCAGTGATCGCCACCGAAAGCTCATGGGTTGCGGCAGCGGTTGGCTGCAGCAGGAAACGGTCGTTGGCGGCGGGACTGCCGCCGACAACGAATTGAACGCCATTGACCACGAACGGATCGGCAGCAGTCCCTGTACCTGTCATCGGTACCGCGACGCCACTATCGGCGCGGCTCGCCTGCCACGTGCTGCCGTCAAATTTCAACAGCAGGTTCTGCCCGTCCAGCGCGCTCAGATCACCATAACTTGCGGTAAGGCTGGCGCTGCCAGCGTTGCCGCTATGCGCCGAGACCTTCGGAATACCGAGGTTGAAGAAGTCCCCGCCCATGTCGCCATACAGGTCCATGCCTTCGGCGTGGGACTGATTGAAGGACTGCGCCATGCCAACCGCGATCCGGCCCAGCTCCGCTTGTGCCGGGTCCAGTACGGTTTCACGGAATTCCAGCATGCCGCCGATCTGGCCGCCCAACGCCTTGCTGTCCAGGGTGACCGTCATGCCCTGGGTCTTGATCGCAAGGCGCAGGCGTTCGGGCTGATACGGATCAGCGGCGGTGGTGATCTGCGAAGCGGTGGTACCAACGACCATCGCCTGGCCACCGGCGGAGTAGACGTTCATCACCCCGCCGTCCTGGATCACCGCGGTGCCGCCGGTGTAGCCAACCAGCTTGGAGATCAGCTGGTCACGCCGGTCCAGCAGATCCGGTGCGGCGGCAGCGGCGTTGCTGCCGATGGCTCCGTTGATCTGCGCGATTTCCGATGCGAGCCGGTTGACCTCGTTCGCGGCGGAGATCAAACCGTTGTTGACCTCGCTGTTCAAACTGTCGAGGCTGCTGTTGAGCTGTTTGAAACGGCTGACCAGGGTGTTGGCGTTGTCCAGTACATCACGCCGGTCAGCGGTGCCGGAGGCATTGGATGCCAGTCCATTGACGGCGTCGAAGAAGTTGGACCACACCCCGCTGACGTTGGTCGCCGGGTCCGAGAACAGGGCATCAACCCGGTCAGCCATGCCGGACAGCTGCTGCAACCGTGCCAGTTCGCCATTGCTGTCGAGCAGACGTGAGATCGCCAACTGGTCGGCAACGCGGCGGATGTCGGTGATCTTGGTGCCGTTGCCGACATCGCCATAGCCCACGTCGCTGGGTTCGCGGGTGGCGAAATCCACTTTCTGCCGGCTGTAGCCGTCAGTCTTGATGTTGGCGACGTTGTGGCTGACGGTGGCCAGCGCCCGTTGGAAGGCGATCAGTGCGCTGGTGCCAGTGGAAAGAACATTAGACATGGACGGCTATCTCAACGACGGGTGATGCCGGCAAAACCGGCGTTGCTGGCAAAGGTCTGGCCCAGCCGCGCACCGGCATCACCGATGGCAGCGACGGCGCGCTCGATGGTGGGACCAGCGGCAATGGCGGCGATCTTGGCGGCGTAGGCCGGATCGGTGGCGTAACCGGCACGCTGCAGGCCCTGGGCGAAGCTGCGTACATCGCTGCCGGCGCTGAGCGCGGCCTGGTAGCGTGGGCTGGTCTTCAGCATGCGCACGTAGTCGCCGAAGCTCTCCGCCATCGAACCATAGGCGCGGAAGCTGGCGGTCTCGTTGCGTCGCTGGCCGTTGACGTATTCGTGGGTACCGGTCGTGGCGCGTTCGCCACTCCAGCCGGTTGCCTTGATGCCGAACAGGTTGTGGCTGCTGTCTCCGTTCTCGCGCTTGATATGACGCTTGCCCCAGCCGGTTTCCAGTGCGGCCTGGGCGACCAGTGCGCGCGGATCGACACCGAGCTCGCGCGCGGCACGTTCGGCGTGCGGCCAGATGCTGGCAACGAAGCCCTCGGGGGTGTGCTTGCCGAGCTTGTCCGCAGCGACGTTGGCCGTGGTGGCATCAACGGCGTCACCACGTTCGGCCGCCGACACCTTGCTCCAGCGGTCATTGCCCATCGCCCAATCGGCAGGCAGTTCGGCCGGGGCAGTTCCCTGGTAGGGGTTGGTGTTGTTCAAGGAGGCGTGGAAACTGCTGCTGTCACGGCCGGCAATCAGATCCAGTGCCTGTGCCTGCGGTGCCATGTAGGTGGACTGGTCATTGATGTTCAGCGAAGACAGTGGGTCCTCGCCGAGTGCCGGCGCTGCATTCAGCGGCAGGCCGGTGGCAGCGGGAGCGGCCAATTGATAGGCACGTGCCGCGGCGGCAGGCTTGATGCTGGTATCGACCGGCACGCTGGCTGCGCCTTCGGCGCCGCCCAGTTGACGCGCGATCATGGCGGAGAGGCCGAGCCCACGACCGCGCGTCATCGCTTCGGCAATGCGCTGGTCGTACATTTCGCGGAACATCTGGTTTTCACCCGGGAACAGCGAATCGCCGAAGCTGGCATCGCGCATGCTCTTGACCAGCATCTGCGCGAACTGGCCTTCCAGCTGGCGTGCAACCTTGTCGATCTTCGCCGGATCATTGGCGATGGCCGGATTGAGTTCCAGCGAGGGTGCGGCGATACGCATGTCAGATCACCTCAAGGTCGGCGGTCAGCGCGCCGGCCTGCTTGAGTGCTTCCAGGATCGCGATCAGGTCGCCCGGTGCCGCGCCAACTTCGTTGACCGCACGAACGATCTCGTCCAGGGTCGCGCCGCCATCAAAGCGGAACATGCGGCTGCCTTCGTTGCTGGCGGTGATTGTGGACTGTGGTGTGGCGACCGTCTGGCCACCGCCAAAGGCGTTGGGCTGGCTGACCTGGGTCGATTCGCTGACGGTCACCGTCAAGGAACCGTGCGAGATCGCTGCCGGGCTGACTCGCACCTGCGAGCCGATCACCACCGTGCCGGTACGCGAGTTGACCACGATGCGTGCCGGCGCGGTGCCTGGCGAAAGCTCGACGTTCTCGATGCGCGCCAGCATGCCGATGCGTGCGCCGGGGTCCGTCGGGGTCTGCACCGAAACAGTGCCGCCATCGATCGCACGCGCAGCACCTTCGCCGAAGGTGGCATTGAGGGCATTGACCATCCGCGAGACGGTGGTGAAGTCGTTCTGGTGCAGGTTCAAGGTGATGTCACCACCACCAGCGAAGACGTCGGGCAGGGCACGTTCAACCGTGGCGCCATTCGGAATGCGACCGGCGCTCGGAATGTTCACCGAGACGCGAGAACCATCCTTGCCCTGCGCACCAAAGCCGCCAACGATCAGATTGCCCTGGGCGATCGCATAGACCTGGCCGTCGATGCCTTTCAACGGGGCCATCAGCAAGGAGCCGCCGCGCAGTGATACGGCATTGCCGATCGAGGACACGGTGATGTCGATGGTCTGGCCGGGCTTGGCAAACGGCGGCAGCTCGGCATGGATGGCAACCGCTGCAACGTTCTTCAGCTGCGGATTGACGTTCGCCGGAACATTGACGCCCAGTTCGCCAAGCAGGTTCTTCAAGCTCTGTACGGTAAACGGCGCCTGGCTGGTGCGGTCGCCGCTGCCATCCAGGCCGACGACCAGACCATAGCCAACCAGCGCATTGCCGCGCACGCCGCCGACCTGGGCAAGGTCCTTGATCCGCTCTGCGTGAGCGGGCAGGGCGACAGCCAGTGCCAGTGCGGCCAGGGCGAGATAACGCTTGAAAGTGAAAGTCTTCATCACAGTGCTCAGAACAGCGCAAACGCCGAGTTGAAGAAACGACCCAGCCAGCCCATCGCATTGGACTGCGCTACCGCGCCGCGGCCGCCATAGGCGATGCGTGCATCGGCAACCTTGCTGGAGGAAATGGTGTTGTCCGGGTTGATGTCCGCCGCACGCACCACGCCCTGGATCTGCACCAGCTCATCGCCCTGGTTCAACCGCAGGTTCTTCTGGCCCTGCACCACCAGGTTGCCGTTGGGCAGGCGCTGGATCACGGTGACAGTGACGCTGCCTTGCAGACGATTACTTTGTGCGCTGTTGCCCTTGCCGGCGAAGTCACGCTCGGACGATGCGGAGGCACCGAGGATGTCCTTGCCGCCCAGTGTCACGGGTGCGCCAAACAGGGTCGGGGTACCAACGTCGATATCGGACTTCTTGCTGATCGCGGTGCTGGCGGTGGTGGTGGCCATGGTGTTCTCCACCAGGGTGATGGTCAGCAGGTCGCCAACATCACGCGCGCGCCTGTCGCCATACAGATTCAAGCCAGGGCCGGCGGCGTAGATTGCGCCAGCCGCTGGCGCTGCGGCCTGCACGACGATGGGCTGGACCGGTGCCATCGGTGCATAGGGCCGCACATCGCCCGCCAGCGTGCAGCCACCTATCGAGGCGGCGCACAAGGCGATGGAAAATTGGCGCAGGAGTGGGGTGCTGCTCATGACGATATCCCTTGGCGACCAATCAGACGTTGTTGTTGAGGTAGCCGAGCATCGAGTCGGTGGTGGAGATGGCCTTGGCGTTCATTTCGTAGGCGCGCTGGGTTTCGATCATCGACACCAGCTCTTCAACCACGTTGACGTTGCTGCCTTCCAGCGCACCCTGCACGACCGTGCCGAGGCCATTGAGGCCGGGCGTGCCGTTCTGTGCCGGGCCCGATGCGGTGGTTTCCAGGTACAGGTTCTCGCCCTTGGCCTGCAGGCCGGCGGGATTGATGAAGTCAGTCAGCGTCAGCGAACCGATTTCCACCGAGGCGGCTTCGCCAGCCATCTTCACGCTGATGGTGCCGTCGGTACCGATGGTCAGCGATTGCGCGCCCTCGGGAATCTGGATGCCGGGCTGCACCGGGTAACCACTGTTGGTCACCAGTTCGCCCTGTGCGTTGATCTGGAAGCTGCCATCGCGCGTGTACGCCGAGCTGCCATCGGGCATCATCACTTCGAAGAAGCCACGGCCATTGGCCATCACATCCAGTGCGCGACCGGTCTGCTGTTGGCTGCCCTGTTCGAAATGCTTGGACGTGGCGACGACGCGGACACCGGTGCCCAGCTGCAGGCCGGTCGGCAGCTGCGTCTGCGCCGAGGACGAACCACCGGGCTGACGTACCTGTTGGTACAACAGGTCCTCGAAGCTGGCGCGGTCGCGTTTGAATCCGGTGGTATTGGTGTTGGCCAGGTTGTTGGAGACAACCGACATGCGTGTCTGTTGTGCATCCAAGCCGGTCTTGGCGACCCACAATGCCTGATTCATGGTGCGATTCCTTGGTGACGGATACCGGCCGATTGGCCCTTGCCTGTGTCAATGCATGGGCTGTGCCAAAACCGGTGTCGGAATGTCGGCGCTGGGTGCCGTGACGTTGCGCTGGCCTGCGGTTGTGGCCGGGCCTGCCGTGTGGCATGGCTGCGCATGCGCCTGCACGTCGCGTGCAGGTTGAAAAGGAAGAAGCGTGGGTTGGACGACGTCGCGGCAGAAATGGGCAGACCACCATTTCCTGTGCTGGCCCACGCGAAGGCGAGGGCGCGCGCAAGGCATGCGTGCTGGCGTTGTTCTATCAGCCGTTGAGACGCAACAGGCTGTTGGCACTGCGCGCGTTCTCGTCGCCGTGCTTGATGACCTTTACCTGCATTTCAAACTGGCGCTGCAGCTGGATCATCTGCACGAGTGCGCCGGCCGCATCGACATTGCTGGATTCCAGCATGCCGCTATCGAGGGCCTTGCCTTGGCGTTGGGCAAATGGCTGTTGCGGATCGGTGTTGCGCATCAATCCGTCGAGACGCCGTTCGAGCCGTTCATTCGGTGCATCAACCACGCGTAGGCGGCCGATCATCGCCATCGTCTGTGGACCTTCGCCCAGCGGGATGATCGACAAGGTGCCGTCGTGACCTATCTCCATCGCCTGGTGCGGCGGCACCGCGATCGGATTGCCATTGTCATCGAGAACCGCATTGCCTTCAGCGGTCACCAGCTGGCCGTTCGGCGTCAACGACAAGGCGCCGCTGCGGGTATAGGCCTCGCTGCCATCGCTGGACTGCACCGCCAGCCAGCTGCCCGGCTGCAGGGAAAGGTCCAGCGAATTGCCGGTGATCTGCTGCGCGCCGACGCGGCGATTGAAACCCGCGTCGACATGCACGGCATCCACCCGCGACGGAAACCCCGGCCCCTGGATGCGGAACGCCTCGGTATTGGCCAGCGCTTCCTTGAAGCCCGGGGTGTCCGAGTTGGCCAGGTTGTGCGACACGGTGGCCTGTGCCTGCAGTGAGGCACGGGCGCCGGTCATGGCAACGTAGAGGGCTTTGTCCATAGGGCGGGGATTCGCAGGTTGGTAGTCGGGGGTGGAAAGCGGAAGCGGGCTTGGGGCAGCGGTTGGCGAAGCGGCGCAAACCACTCGCCTTTCCGTCAACAAGCAACATCATGGAAAGACAACAGCGGAGTCGGGCCGGGAATCGACAAACTGCTGGCCAATCCCCGATCCCGACTTGCCAATCCCAGCGTCAGCGGATGTTGATGATGGCCTGGGTGACCTGGTCCTGCGTCGAAAGCATCTGCGAGTTGGCCTGGAAGTTGCGCTGCGCAACGATCATGTTGACCAGCTGCTCGGTGAGGTCCACCGTCGAGGCTTCCAGTGCGCCGGCCTGGACCTGGCCGAAATCCGAAGAGTCAGGCGCGCCGACGCGCGGGTTGCCCGAAGAGAAGGTCTCCACCCACAGGCTGTTACCCTGGTTCTGCAAGCCTTGCGGATTGTTGAAGGTGGTCAATGCCACCTGGCCCAACGGCTTGTCGTCGCCATTGGAGTAGCGCGCATAGACAACGCCCTGCTCGGAGATGCTGATCTCATTGAGCTTGCCGGCAGCATAGCCATCCTGGCGGGTATCGCGTACCGCGAATTTTTCGCCGTACTGGGTTGAGCCTGCGACATTCAAGGTCAGGTTGACCACGCCGGCGCCGGTGCTTGGCGTGAACGGTGCCAAGGTGATGTCACCATTGGCCGGGCTGATCAAGGCGCCGGCATTGGAGAACTGCAGCAGGGTCGGTGCGCCAGCAGGCTGGCCATCCACATAGTTGTGTACCTGCCACTCATTGGCGGTACCGGTCTTCACGAAGTACGAGGTCTGGGTATGGCTGACGCCCAGCGAGTCGTACACGGTGATGCCACCGGTGGAGTGGTTGTAGGTATTGGAATCGGCTGGATCGAATGGCGTTACCGTCGGTGCCGGCGCATTGCCGGGCAGGGTGAACGCCATGTTGACCAGGGTGCTCTGCTTGGGCGGGCTGTCGGTATTGAGCAACTGCAGGTCGGTCAGCTGGCCATCAAAGCGGGTGCCGTCAGCGTTCGGTGCAAATACCTGCAGGCGTGCGCCCTGTGGATTCACCACATAGCCGTTGTTGTCGGTCTGGAAGTTGCCTGCGCGCGAGTACACGCGCGCGCCGTTCATGTTCAGGGTGAAGAAGCCTTCGCCGGCCACGGCCAGGTCCAGGCTGCGCCCGGTCTGGCTGATATTGCCCTGCGAGAACTGCTGCGCCACATTGCTCAGGCGTGCGCCGGAACCCATCGCGTTGCGTGACAGGCCATAGCTGGTGGCGTTGAACAGGTCCGCGAACTCGGCGCGGGATTCCTTGAAGCCGGTGGTGTTGACGTTGGCGACGTTGTTGGCGGTGACATTCAGGTCGGCGTTGGCCGCGTTGATGCCCGACAAAGAGACATTGAAGCCCATGGCGATACTCCTGGGAAATCGAAGAGGGGGCTCAGCTGACGCGGAGCACGTAGTCGAGCGGGGCAGTGCCCAGCCCCTTGAGGTTCAGGTACAAGCCATCGGACCCCACCGTCACGCTTTCAACTTCAGCCTCGACGTAGGTGGCGAGCTTGGTTTGTTCACCGGCGCTATCGGTGTGGTTGGCGGTAATCGTGTAGCTGCCAGCCGGCATGCGCTGGCCATCGGCATTGGTGCCATCCCATTGGAAGGCAACCTCGCCAGCAGCGTTGGCCGGTACGGTCAGCTGATTGACCTTCAGGCCATTCGCATCGGTGATGTCGACGGTGACCGTACCGGCCGACGGCGCCGCAACCGTGCCGCTGGTGCCGCCCTCGGCCTCCAGTGAGACCTTGGTGGAGGGCACCATCACGTCATGCCCGACCAGCGCCGCGCCGCGCAGTACCTGGTCGCTTGCCATGGATTCCTGGAAGCCCTTCACCGAAGTGTTCAGATCACTGATGCCCTGCACCGTGGACAGCTGCGCCATCTGCGCGACCATCTGGCTGTTGTCCATGGGTTTGGTGGGATCCTGGTGCTGCAGCTGGGTAGTCATCAGCTTCAGGAAGTCGGCTTGATCCAGCGAGCCCTTGTTCTTGCTGGTGGCCGTGGTGTTCGGCGCAGTGAGGCCGAGCGACGTGTAGAGATCGGAGTTGACGCTGGTGCTCATGTCGGCAGATTCCTGGGGGAGTGGGCTCAACGGCCCATCGTCAGCGTGGCCAGGGCAAGTTCCTTGGCGGTGCTGAGCATTTCCACGCCGGCCTGGTAATTGCGCGAAGTGGAGATGAGGTTGACCATCTGCGCGACCGGGTCGACGTCGGGCGAATACACATAGCCTTCGCCATCGGCAAGCGGATGGTTGGGTTCGTAGCGTTTGATCGGCGGCGCATCGCTCTGTGCGATCTCCTTGACCTGCACGCCGGTCAGGTTTGGATCATTGCGGCTGGTAACGGCCTGGAAGATCGGTTCCAGCGGCTTGTAGACCGCCTGTGGCGACCCAGCGATCGAATCGGCATTGGACAGGTTGGAGGCAATGGTGCTCATGCGCACCGACTGCGCCTGCAGCGCCGAGCCGGCAATATCAAAAATGGGCAGGTTGCTCATGGCGTGCTTCCTTACTGGCCAGTGATGGCGGTGAGCATGGTCTTCACCTTGGACTCGACGAAGCTCAGCGACGCGCGGTATTCCAATGCGGCGCGGCCATAGGCGGCGCGCTCGGTATCCGGGTCGACGGTGTTGCCGTCGAGGCTGGGCTGGGCGCCTTCGCGCAGGATCTGGAACGGGTTGAGCCCGTTGGCGCCGCCGATGGCGTAGTGCTGTTCGGCCGTGGCGGTCAGCAGGCCATTGCCGCTGGTCGCACCTTGGGCATTGCGCAGGGCGGCATCAAAGTCGAGGTCGCGGGCCTTGTAGCCGGGCGTGTCGGCATTGCTCAGGTTGCTGGCGATCAGCTTCATGCGCTGCTCGCGCAGCGGCATCGCCTGGGCGTGGATGCCGAGATAGTTGGAAAACAGGTTGGCCATGTGGAACCTCCCACGGAACGTTGCCGGGGAAGCTGCAAAACCTGTGCCAGAAAGCCCTGCAGTGCCGAGCCATGCTCGGCAGGGGCGGTGCCGGCAAGAGCCGAGGGACCACGAGCGGCTGTGTTGGGTAGTGCCGAGCCATGCTCGGCAGGGGCTCTACCGGTAAAGCCATTGCCGAGCATGGCTCGGCACTACAGCCGGTCAGGCTCAGCTATACGCGTACTGGGTCTCAGCTACATGCCGCAGCCGCTGCAGGACGAAATCAGCCAGCTCATGCGGGCTGTACTTGGCCACGAAGGCATTGGCGCCGACCCGTTCCACCATGGCGTTGTTGAAAACGCCCGACAACGAGGTGTGCAGGAGCACATATAGACCAGCCAGCCCAGCATGGCGGCGGATTTCCGTCGTCAACGTGTAGCCGTCCATCGCCGGCATCTCGATATCGGAGATCACCATGGCGTAGCGCTCGGCTGGGTTCTCGCCAGAGGCATGGATCTGCAATAGGTGTTCCAGTGCCTGCTTGCCGTCGGAAAGCAGGGTGGCGCTCACCCCCAGCTGGTCCAGTACGCTGCGAATCTGTTGGCGGGCCACGCGTGAATCATCAACCACCAGCACCTGCATCGCCGGAGCGTCGTCGGGCAGTGCCATGGATGGGTCGAGCACTGCTTCGCTACGTACCTGGGCGATGTCCGCGAGCACGCTTTCCACGTCGATGACCTGGATCAACTCACCCTGGAAGCGGGTAACTGCGGTCAAGTACGTCGATTCTGCGCCCAACTCCGGTGGAGGATGGATATCTTCCACCGCGATGTTGACGATGCGCTCAACCCCGCTGACCAGGAAACCCTGCACCGAGCGATTGAACTCGGTCACCACCAGATAGCCCGGCGACGTGTCCGCCTCGGGTTCACGCTCCGGGTGGCCAATGGCCAGACCAAGGTCCAATACAGGCACCGAGCGGCCACGGACATCAGCAACGCCGGCGAACTGGGTCGGCAGCCCGGGCACCTGGAACAGCGCCGGGCGGCGCAGCACTTCCTGCACCTTGAATACATTCACGCCAAAAAGCTGACGGCCGCCAAGGCGGAACAGCAGCAGGGCAAGGCGGTTGTGGCCGGCCAGCCGGGTGCGCTGGTCTATTCGGTTGAGCAGGTCTTGTGACATGAGGGCTGTATCGGCGGCAGGTGGCGACAACTTGAGTGTCTGCCTGCATCCGGACTGGCACGGCACTTGCAGATGGATCCATTGAACTATTTCAGAGCCGGGTGGCCGCTGCCGATGCGCTTACTCCTACCTATATGTCTGTTGCTGCCGTCACTGGCCTGGGCTACCGCGTTCCAGCCGGTGGAGTCCATCCGGGCCGCTGCGTTGGCCACCTTGGCGGCCGGGGAGAGCGGGGAGGCCATCCTCGATGCGAACCTGCGCCTGCCTGCATGTGCGCAGCCGTTGCAGGCCAGTGTTACTGCCAACACGACGGTGGAGGTGGCCTGCCCGCAGGCTGGCGGCTGGCGTCTGTTTGTCCCGGTCAAGGTCCGGCGTGAGCAACAGGTATTGGTTCTGGCGCGCGGTGTGGCTGCTGGAGAAACCCTGGCAGCGGCCGATATAGGCAGCGTCAAGCGAGATACGGCACGCTTGGCTGGTGCGGTGCTGTTGAAGCCGGAAGCGGCCGTGGGCCGGGTTGCACGGCGCGCATTGAGCGCAGGCAGCCTGCTGTCGGCGACCGATCTGGTCGCGCCCCGTACCGTCCGTCGCGGCGACAGCGTTGCGCTCGTATCGCGCCGGGGCGGGGTGGAGGTGCGGATGGCGGGCAAGGCACTGGGGGATGCGGGTGAGGGTGAGCGGGTCTCGGTCGAGAACCTGTCTTCACGCCGGGTGATGCAGGGTATTGCCACCCCTGCCGGTGACGTGCTGGTCAGCCGATAAATCACTAAAGAATCCCCCGGCGTTGCCGTTATCGTTTTTGAACCGAATCAGGACTCCATCACATGAGCCAGAAAATCGACGGTGGTATTCAGGCCGCAGCGCAGTTGCGCAGCGTAGCCATCAACACCAAGGTGGCCGCCGCAGGCGATGCCAAGCCCAAGCCCGTTGAGGCTGCCGACAGCGTGCGCCTGACCGGTGAGGCTACCCAGCTGCAGGCCGTTCAGCGCGAGCTGAGCGCTGCCCCTGCCATCGACCAGGCCCGCGTACAGGCTGTGCGCGAGGCGTTGGAAAACGGCAGCTACAAGATCAACCCCGACGCCATTGCCACGCGCATGCTGGGCCTGGACCAGCAGCTGCAGGGATGAACCTGTCCATGGGCGACCCGTTGCAGCGCCTGAGCGAAGCGCTGGACCGCGAACAGCGCGCCTTGGCCGAGCACGATGTGCCGGCCCTGGTTGCCGCCACGGGCAACAAACTGGAAGCCCTGCGCGAGCTGGAGCGGCAGCCCCCGCTGCATGAAGCTGACAAGCTCAAGGAGCTGGCAGAGCGCAACCATGCCAACGGCATGTTGCTGGCTCGCCGCCGCCGCGAGGTCAACTGGGCGCTCCGTCAACTCGGCCGCAGCGAGAGCGCACCCTCTTACGATGCCAAGGGCCAGGCCCAGACCGTACATGCGCGGCGGCCGCTGGCGGTAGCCTGACCGATGGCAGATGCGGCGTACGCGCCGCGATCGAATTCGCACATCCGGCTATAGTGGCGGCCTGTTCCTGAGCTTGTACCGGCCGCCGTGACCCAGATCGATAGCAGCACCCTCATGCCAATCCCCTCGGCGGCCACATTGCGAGCCCTCGGCGAGCGTGTCCAGCACGGGATGCTGGTCTTCAGCGGCAAATTTGAAGTCAGCATCGCCAATGGCCTGGTGCGCGAATTGTTTGGCGTGGATGGCCCTGGCAGTGTCGGTCTTGGTCATCAGCTCGAGGCCTTGTTGCCGCCGTTCGCGCTGTCGCAGGCCCGTGCTTCGGGAAGCTGGGTCGGCAGCCTGCCGGTTGGCGACCGGGTCATCACCCTGCATCTGCATCATCACAGTGATGAGGCCGGCGAGGCGTTCCTGGCGCTGTTCCAGCACATCGACGGCCCGGAAGACTACGAGCGCGAGTTGCAGCAACGCCATGCCGAGCTGCGCCAAGCCTATCTCCGCTTGAACGGCACCCAGGAAAAACTGCTGCAGTCGGAGAAGATGGCCTCCATTGGCCAGCTTGCCGCCGGCGTCGCCCACGAGATCAACAATCCGATCGGCTACGTCCACTCCAACCTGGGCAGCCTGCAGGAATATCTGCGCAGCCTGTTTACGGTGATCGAGGCCTATGAGCGTGCGTTGCGCGCACCCGATCCGAAGGCCTTGATCCCGGAAATCGATGATATCCGCGACCGTCTGGACATCGATTTCATCAGTCGCGACCTGCCGCAGCTGATGGCTGAATCACGCGAAGGCATCGAGCGGGTGACCCGCATCGTGCGCGATCTCAAGGATTTCTCGTATTCCGGCCGCGACGAGTCGTGGAAGCTGGTCGACCTGCATGCCGGCCTCGAATCGACCATCAACATTATCTGGAACGAGCTCAAGTACAAGGTCACGCTGGAACGTCGCTACGGCGAACTGCCGATGATCGAATGCCTGCCATCGGAGCTCAACCAGGTCTATATGAACCTGCTGCTCAACGCCGGCCATGCGATTGCCGATCGCGGCAACATCGTCGTCAGCACCGGCGTCAATGGCGATGAAGTGTGGGTTGAGTTCAAGGATGACGGCGCGGGTATTTCGCCGGAATTGCGGCAGCGCATCTTCGACCCGTTCTTCACCACCAAGCCGGTCGGCAGCGGTACTGGGCTTGGCCTGTCGATCTCCTACGGCATCATCAACAAGCATCATGGCCGCATCGACCTGGACAGCGCGGTAGGCGAGGGCTCCTGCTTCCGCATCGTGCTGCCGATCCGCCAGCCGAAGTAATCGGCCGCAGGATTTCTGGCTTGTGGGAGCGGCGTCAGCCGCGAAGCTGAGATCGCATCAGTTCTCGCGGCACCGGCGAGGTGGCTGCAGCGATACGGGTGATTGCCTGAAGCTGTAGGAGCGGCGTAAGCCGCGAAGCCGACGTCGCGTCAGTCCTCCCGGAATCTGCAATCACGCAATCTCTTTGGCTTTTACTGGGAGGCATGGGTGATTGCGCTGGATGCATGCCCATCTTTACATCAGTGGCTTCGCGGCTTACGCCGCTCCTACAAAAGATCAAAAGCCCCAAAACTCCTACGCCGCCCCCACACCCTGCTTTTCATCATGGGTGCGGAAGGCTTGGCGGATGTGTTCGCGCAGCTCGTCGTCATTCCATGGTTTGGTCAGGAAACGGTAGATCGCACCGCGGTTGATCGCGTCGGTGACGGTGTTCAGATCGGTATAGCCTGAGAGCACCAGGCGGATCGTGTCCGGATACAACATCTTTACCCGGCCAAGGAACTCGGTGCCGCTCATGTCGCTCATGCGCTGGTCGGACAGGATTACCTGCACGTCATTGATCGCCAGCAGATCGAAGGCGTCACGCACATTGCCGGCGGCGAGGATCCGGTAACCATCGCGACGGAACAGGCGCACCAGCGAGCGCAGTACGTTTTCTTCGTCGTCCAGCAGCAGCAACGTGCGGTCAGGACGGGTTTCGGCGAATGCCTCCGGCCGCAGGTAGCGGCGCCGCAAGGTCATGCCGGCGGCGTCGGCCGACATCGGCTCGCCAAACAGATAGCCCTGGAATACATCGCAGTCATTGCGGCGCAGGAAGCCAAGCTGGGCCTGCGACTCCACGCCGTTGGCGATCACCGTCATGCCCAATTGGTGGCCCATGGCAATGATGGCGCGGCTGATCGCGGCCTCGCGGTTTGCCGCAGGTGCGCTCTTGATGAAGCTGCGGTCGATCTTGAGCTTGTCCACCGGATAGCGGACCAATGCGCTCAGGCTCGAATCACCGGTACCGAAGTTGTCCAGGCACAGGCTGATACCTTCGTTGCGCAGGTTGGCCAGGGTCTCGTGGACGAAGTTGACGTTGTTGGTCAACGCACTTTCGTTGATTTCCAGGGTCAGCATGCGCGCCGGCACACCGATGGACTGCAGCATCGCCATCACTTCGGTGAAGAAGTTCGGGCGCAGCAGCTGCAGCGTAGAGACATTGACCGCCACGTTGAAATCATCGAAGCCCTGGTCACGCCAGACCTTGGCTTGGCGCAGAGTCGTTTCCAGTACCCAGGCGCCGATCTGCACGATGATGCCCAATCGCTCTGCGGTACGCATGAAGCGTTCGGGCACCAGCATGCCCAGGGTTGGAGACTGCCAGCGCAGCAGCGCCTCCATGCCCATGACGTGGCCATCGCGGGCGCTGACCAGCGGTTGGTAGCGCAGCCGCAGCTCACCGTTGTCGATGGCGTCAACCAGCTGCCGCGAGATGATGCTCTCGCTGTGCGCACTGCTGGGCTTGTGCAACACGTGCACGTGCACCGCGTTGCCGCCTTCGCGACCGGCCTGGTGCAGGGCGTCTTCGGCCAGATCGAGCACGCCGGTCGCGGTATTGGAATGCTCGGGGCAGAGGCCAACCCCGATCTTGGCGGTCAGGAACAGGGTGTAGGGCAGCACCGACAATGGCAGCTCGATCTGCTGGCGTACCTGCTCGGCGAAGACCTCCGGCGCCGGTGTCTGGCTGCTGCGCGGTACCGCGATCAGGAATTCGTCGCTGCCGTGCCGCCACAGCTTGCCGCGGTCACCCAGAAAGCCGCGCAGGCGCTCGGCAATAAGGATCAGAGCCTGGTCGCCTACCTCGGCACTCATGTTCTCGTTGACCGAGGCGAAGTGGTCGATGTCCAGATGTAGCAGCATCAACGACGTGCCGGTGCGGTTGGCGGCGTCCACCAAGGTGGCCAGCTCGGGATTGCCCGCACCCAGCCGTGCAGGGCGCGCGTCATTGCGGTCACCGAGCGAAGGAGGGCTGTTGTTCCACATCGGGCGAGGTCCTTGGGGGGTCACTGTGCGTCCATTGCGTAGGGTAAACGCAGATCAATACGGGTGCCTGCACCCGGCGTGGTCTCGATATGCAGGCTGCCGCCGGCACTCTGCGCGCGTTCGCGCATAACGATCATGCCAAGGCCGCGCGGGCCGGCGGGGTCAAAGCCTTCGCCATCGTCCACGACCTGCAGGTGCAGGTCGCCATTGTTGTTGCTGCGCAGCGATAGCGATACCTGGCTGGCGCTGGCGTGGCGCAGTGCGTTGGTCAGGCTTTCCTGGGCAATACGGAAACAGGCCTGTTCGACTTCGTTGCTGGGCCGGCGCGGCAGCGCGTCCACATGCAGCAGCAGCTCAACGTCGGTGGAGCGGAACAGCAGGCCAGCCTGCCAACGCAGCGCAGCTTCAAGGCCCAGTGCATCAAGTTGCGGTGGCCGCAACAGCATCGACAGGTTGCGTAGCTTGATCACCGTGCTATCCGCCAACTCGATGATCTGGTCGATATCGTCCTGGCGACGCGGTTTGTTTTCTTCATCGCGTGCGGCGCAGGCGGCCAGCTTCATCGCGGTGATGGCCTGGCCGATGTCGTCATGCAGATCGCGTGAGATGGAGCGGCGCTCATCTTCCTGCAACGAAAACAAGCGGCCCGCCATGGCCTGCAGCTCAGCGTTGCTGGTGGCCAAGGCAACCCGGCCATGTTCCAGCTCACTCAAATCGCGGATGACAAAGAGTTGGCAGACTTTGCCATCATGGTGCAGCTGCTGGGTGATCACCGTGGCATGAAAAGACTCACCGCCCATGCGTGACAGCTGCACGGGGAGCTCGCTCTTGCTTGAACGCGGGCCATGGCTGCCGAGGTTGGTCAGCGACTGGATGGCGCCATCGCTGCGACCGGCGCCCATGCCCAGAATGCCGCGTGCGGCTGGATTGGCATAAAGAACGGTATCGCCATCGGCGATCACTACGCCGTCATGCAGTAGCGCTCCCAGCTGTTCGAACTCGGCAGGCAGCTGACGCTGGAAGTGCGCCGCGGGTTTGCATGACCAGAGCTGGCGCCAGAGCAGGACGAGCGTCGCACAAATTGCCACTGCGATGGCTATCACACTTTGGGTTCGCCAGTCGGATGAATTCGTGTCCGTCGCCAGCAATGCAACCACGCCGGCCGTCAAGAAAACGGCCACAGCAAGCAACCAAAGCATGCTTGCACGCCGCCGCAGGAGCGCGAAGGGCACGGGTGGAGCGGAAGAGGCCGGTTCGGCTTGCATGGTGAGAGGGGGTTTGGACAAGCGTCGCCCCAGTTTAACGGCTTGTGCACAGAGCGCACGACGAAGTGCTCAATTCTGCCGGGTTGGTGCCGTTATCGAATGGGTACCCGGTTTGTCGGGCATGGAGATAGATCGCGTGGATCGCGGCGTCATAGCTAGCCTGCTTCGTCACCCGTTGAATGCGGCCGTCGTGCTGCTGGACACGGACGGGCAACCATTGGCCGCCAATGGCATGGCCAGGGAGCTGGGCCTGCCCGAACGCCTGTCACGTTATTGCTCGCAGCTTGCGGGGCTCCGCCAGCGATTGGACCCGCACGAGGCAGTGGCCTGCCCGCTGCCGGGGGCCGGCCAGCGGCTGGACGGCTGGCTCAGTGTGGTCCAGTCACCGTCTGCGACCCCATTGGGCTATCTGTATTCCGTGGCCAGTGATACAGAGGCGCGCAACGCCCGTTGGGCGATGGCAATGGAGTCGGCAGGTCATAGCCTGTGGGACTGGGATATCGTCAGCGATGCGGTTACCCGCGCCAGCCCGGAGCATGCTGCCAATGCGGCGCAACCGGGCATCGGCCTGCTGGATGAAGCACACCCGGAAGACCAGTTACTGCTGCGTCAAGCCATCGCTGCGCACCTGCATGACCCGCAGGTACCCTTCGCCTGCCAGTTTCGGCTGCGTCAGGCCGACGGTAGCTGGCGTTGGGTGCTGGACCGCGGGCAGGTAGTCACCCGCGCTGGTGATGGTCAGCCGTTGCGGATGGTCGGCACCTATACCGACATCCAGCAACAGAAGTCACTGGAGGACGAGCTGCGTTCGCAGCAGGCCCTGCTGCGTCGCGCTCAGCGCGTGGCTGGCATGGGCAGTTGGGTATGGGAGCCGCAGCGCAAGCGCGTGCAATGGTCCGAGGAATTTGCCGCCGCCATTGGCTGGAGCAATGCCGCGCTACCGACCGGACGGCAGTGGTTGCGTAATCTGAACAGTGACGCACGTACGCATCTTTTCTGCAGCTGGCGGCGTCTGTTGGATGAGGCCAAAGGTGGCAGTTTCGATATCACCTGGGGCCGCGATCCGGTGACCCAGCAGCAGCTGCGCATCTGGGTGGAGCTTGATTACGACGCCGCTGGTGGCCTGCACCGGGTGTTGGGGCAAGTGCAGAACATCAGCAACCAGCGCCGTACCGATGCCTTGATCCGTTGGCGCACCGAATTGCTGAACCGGGTGTCCGCGCTGGGCCGTATTGGCGGCTGTGAGATCGAGGTCAGTACCCGTGCCATGCAATGGACCGAGGAGTGCTACCGCATCCATGGCCTGCGCAAGGCGCCGGTGACCCTGGACCAGGCATTGGACCTGTACATCCCGGACTCGCGCGACAACTTTGAGTCGGCGTTGCTGCGCATCGCCGAAGGCGGGCTGCCGGAACAGCTTGATCTGTGCTTCTATCGCCCGTCCGGGCAGCGGGTGTGGGTGCAGGTGCTGATCGAACTGGACCAGCGTGACGGCTTACCCGAGCGTTTCGTGGTGCTGTTCCGTGATATCACCCGCGAACGCGAGGCCGATGAGCGGCTGGAACTGCTGGCCCACTACGACCTGCTGACCGGCCTGCCCAATCGCATGCTGCTGCGCGAGCAGGGCTCGGAAGCGATCATCGAGGCACGCGAACGCGGTGCAATCCTGGCGATGCTGTTCATCGACCTGGATGGCTTCAAGAGCATCAACGACACCTTTGGGCACGCCACCGGCGACATGTTGCTGAAGGCAGCGGCTGCGCGCCTGCACCAGAACCTGCGCAATGCTGACCTGTTCGCACGCTTCAACGGCGATGAGTTCATCGTGATCCTGCGCAACCTGGTGGAGCCGGAAGACGCCGGGCATGTGGCGCGCAAGTTGATTGCCTCGCTGGCCGAACCGCTCTACCGCGAGGATGTCACCTTGAAGGTTGGCGCCAGTGTGGGGATCGCGTTGCTGGACGAGGGGCGTAACGACTTCGACAGCCTGCTGCGTGCGGCCGATGCGGCCATGCATGCGGCCAAGGAGGCCGGTCGCAATACCTACCAGTACTACAGCCAGGATGCGCTGGCACGCACCCAGCGCCGGGTCGAGATCGAACATGCGTTGCATGGTGCGGTCGAACGCGACGAGTTCAGTCTGGTCTACCAGCCCTTGGTACATGCCAATGGCGATGCCACCCCTTCGATCGAAGCGTTGCTGCGTTGGAACAGTGGCAGGATCGGCTCATGCAGTCCCGCCGAGTTCATCCCGATCGCCGAGAAATGTGGCGAGATCATCCATATCGGCGACTGGGTGCTGCAGGAAGTCTGCCGGCAGGCCGTGGTCTGGCAGCAGGCCGGGTTGAAGTTCGAGCGCATCGCGGTCAACGTCTCGGCCTTGCAGCTGCGTGATCGCGGCTTTGCAGAGCGTGTTGTCAGCATCTGCCAACAGTACGGCTGGCCACCACAGCGGCTGGAGCTGGAGCTGACCGAGTCGGCGCTGATCCGTGATACCGATGCCCTGCGCCAGTGCTTTGATGTATTTGAACAGCATGGCATTCCACTTGCGGTGGATGACTTCGGTACCGGTTTCTCCAACCTGCATTATCTGAATCGATTCCCGGTGCAGCGGTTGAAGATCGACCGCAGCTTCGTGCAGGGCATGTTGCACGATGTCGGTACCGCCGAGGTTACCCAGGCCATCGTGCATCTGGGCCACGCGCTGGGCATGCTGGTGGTGGCGGAGGGCGTGGAAACCCCTGCCGAAGCAACGATGCTGATCCGGCAGGGCTGCGACGAACTGCAGGGCTATCTGTTCTCGCGACCATTGCGACCGCGCGAGATGGTGCAGTGGCTGCGCAGCGGCCCGGGCGAGGTGCTTGAGTCGCCGGGCCTGGGCGCGATCACGACAATCAGCGCAACCCACTGATCGACGGCAAGAACAAATACAAGCCCGGCTGCCTGATCCGCAGCCGGGCTTTTTCGTCCTGTGGGAGCGGCGTAAGCCGCGAAGCTGGTGCTCTAACCGAGCAAGCTTGTTCATCGGGTGTGGGAGCGGCGTAAGCCCCGAAGCCGGTGTTGCTGGCAGGTCTCGATCGGATCGTATGCGTGCTTCGCGGCTTACGCCGCTCCTGCAAAGATAGCTGCGGTGCGCGAGGACATGTGACCAGATAACGGCTGCAGGAAATCAATTCCCCACTGCTTCTGCCTTGACCGAGCCAGTTTGCTCACCGGATGTGGGAGCGGCGTAAGCCGCGAGGCTGGCCGACCTTGATCCGATGCTATACGTGTTTCGCGGCTTACGCCGCTCCCACAAAGGGCACATTGTGCGTGCACGCATGTTGACCGGCTGGGTGGTGCCTCAGGGAACGGACAGGTCCCAGTCGATGCTGCTTGTGAGCCAATCGGTCTCTTCTGCCTGACCGGGGGGCGTGTCTTGATCGCGCAGTGCGCGCAGTTCCAGCAGCTCCTGCTGTGCACGCTGTTCAAGCCGCGCGAGTTGTTCGCGTCGGCTCAGCGGGGTGCCGCTGGAGGTAGGTGATGGAAGCATGGCGTCATCAGCCTGCGATGCTGGCTCGGCGTTGCTGCTGGAGTTGGAGCGGGATGTCAGCATATATCAGTGCGGTTGCAGCAACAGCAAAGCCCCGGCCAAGGGCCGGGGCTCGGGTACAGGGATGGAGCAGTGCGAAATCAGAACAGCTCCACCGTGCCTGCGCCCATGCTCTGCTGGGACACCGGCTTGTGCGGCGGGCGTTCCCATTCCACGCGCATTTCGCGCAGGCGGTTGCCGGTGCGCTGCAGCGCGCTGACCATCTCGCCATCGAAGACGCCGCCATTGCGATGCAGTAGTTCCTGCAGCGCCACGGCTTCGCGGTTGATCGCGCCAAGGCGGTCAAGATGGGTGTGCACGCCGCCCAGGGCCTGGGTGGCGATGTCCTCGAACTGCAGGGCGCGCACGGCTTCGGCGACGCTGCCGTCGATGGCACGGCCGCATTCGGAGATCTCGCGCATGCCATCACCCAGCGAGGCGTTGATGGCGGCAACGCTGTCCAGCATCGATGCCGCTTCGTGGCGGGCTTCGCGGGACCGGTCCATGTCGCGTGAGGCCATGTGGGTGACGGTTTCACGCACCTTGGCGATCGCGTCCTTGGAGCTGTGGGCAAGCTTGCGGATCTGCTCGTTGAAGGTAGTGGAACGCTCGGACAGATTGCGCACCTCGTCGGCCACCACGGCGAAGCCACGACCGGCTTCACCGGCACGTGCGGCTTCGATGGCGGCATTCAAGGCCAGCAGGTTGGTCTGGTCGGCGATCGACTTGACGTCTTCCAGCAGGGCGAAGATGCCATCCAGGTGCTGCGCCATCTGGTCGATGTGCTGCACGGTGTTGCTGCTCTGGCCGCTGACCTGCTCAAGTGCTTCCACCAGCTGTTCCATCTGGTGGCTGGCATTCTGGGCGAAGCGGGCCACGTCGACACCGCCGCCACCTTCATCACCGGCGCGGTCAACGATGCGGGCCAATGCTTGGCTCTGCTGGCGCGACTTGCGGCTCATCGCATCGAAGCTGCCGCCCAGGCCGCCAACGGCCTGCCGGATCAGCTCGCGTGCGCGCTCGATCTCGCTGCGCGAACCATCGATTTCGTTGCTGACAAAGCTGCGCAGTTCGTTGAGCAGCTGGTCCTGCTCTTTCAGTACCTTGGCGTGCTCGGGCGAGCGCTGGCTTTGCGAATGCACGCTCCACCAGGCAAACACCAGCCAGCTCAGCACCATGGTGGTCAGGATCGCCCACAGGGCCGCGGAGGGCCAGGACAGGGCGGCAGCGACCACAACCAGAAGGGTGAGGACAAGCGGGGCTGCCAAACGGATTGCAATACGTGAATACATGGACGTTCTCGGGAGAGTCACGAATGCAGTATCGGCAGTGGGCAGGGTGTCTTTAGCCCACAGAGGTGAATCCCGGGAGGTTTTGCGATGCAGGCCCGCAACCCATGCGATTGCGGGCCTTGAAAATCAGCGCAGACGCCGCTCGATGGCTTCGAGCATGGCCTTGCGCGAGAACAGGAAATCCCAGTAAGCGCCGCCAAGCTGGCGCCACAGCACCGCCGAGCGTACCGCTGCCAGCAGCAGCGCCCGGATCTCCGACACCACCATCGCCTGGCCCAGGTAGTGCGGGTTGCCCTGCACCATGATCTTCGGCTTGAGCTGACTGATGGTGTCCGCATACAGCGCGCCCATCGCGCTCAGTACGTCCGGGTGGCAGCTGTCGCCGCGCTCGCGGGCAATGCCGGCGGCGCGCTCGATGCCGGCTTCCACCTTGTCGACCGTAGCGCCTTCACGCACGAAGCGACGTTCCAGCTGCATCACCGACAGCGCGAGCCGCGGCAGCAGGTCGTCCTTGCCCTGGTTGCGGAAGTAGTCGCGCAGCAGGCGCAGACCGGGTTCCACCTGGCTGGCACTGCCATACACGGCAGCGGGCGAGCTGGCATCAATACGCATTACGCTGTCCATTGCGGTGCGCACCACGGCGCTCTCCGAATGGCCGGTTTCTGCGATGCGGCGGACCTGCTGCAAGGCCTGGGCAATGCCAGCCAGGGCAAGTACGCGGTCATCGATGGAAAAGGTCATGGTTATCTCTCAAGGGGAAACAGGGGCTGCCAAGCGGCGCTCCAGCGGTGCATCGGTGGCGGCGATCACCGCGCCGCCCAGGCATTCCATGCCGTCATACAACACCAGCGACTGGCCGGGGGTGACGGCGCGTTGCGGGCGTGCGAAATGCACGTCCAGCGTACCGTCATCACGCACCTTCACGGTGCAGGCTTCGTCCGGTTGGCGGTAGCGGGTCTGCGCGGTGCATTCGAATTCACGGGCGGGTGGGGCACCGGCAATCCAGTGCATGGTTTCGCTGCGCAGCCAGTTGGACTGCAACCAGGGGCTGTCATGGCCCTGGTCGACATATAGGATGTTGCGGGCCACGTCCTTGCCGACCACGAACCATGGTGCTGCCGGGCGCCCACGCACGCCGCCGATGTTCAGGCCTTCGCGCTGGCCAAGCGTGAAATAGAACACGCCGGGGTGGCGGGCGATCAGCTGGCCGTCGGGGTCGTGGATCTCGCCCTCGCGGGCCGGCAGGTACTGGCCAAGGAATTCGCGGAAATCGCGTTCGCCGATGAAGCAGATACCCGTCGAATCCTTCTTGGCATGGGTGGGCAGGCCGGCATCACGGGCGATGCGGCGCAGCTCGCTCTTCTCCATGTGCCCGATCGGGAACAGGGTGGCTGCCAGCTGGGTCTGGCCCAGCTGGTGCAGGAAATAGCTCTGGTCCTTGCCACGATCGGCACCGCGCAGCAGGCGCCAGCGGCCGCCGGAGTGGTCGACCTGGGCGTAGTGGCCGGTGGCGATGCGCTCGGCGCCCAGCTCGCGGGCAGCGTCGAGGAAGTGCTTGAACTTGACCTCGCGGTTGCACAGCACGTCCGGGTTGGGGGTGCGACCAGCCGCGTACTCGGCCAGGAAGTGCTCGAACACGCCCTGCCAGTATTCGTTGGAGAAGTCACGGAAATGGAAGGGGATGTCCAGCCGGCCGCAGACTGCCACCGCGTCGCGGCGGTCATCTTCGGCGCGGCAATGGCCGCTGCCGTCGTCAGCCCAGTTCTGCATGAACAGGCCAGCGACATCCAGGCCTTGCTGGACCAGGGTAAGTGCTGCCACCGACGAGTCCACGCCGCCGGAGACGCCCACCACGATGTTGGGATTGCTCACGGTGCCACCTGTCGCACGATCGAAAGCGGGTAGCGCTGCCCGGCCAGCCAGTCGGAAATCGTATGCCAGACCAGCGGGCTGCGCAGCCGCGCCATATCGGCCTGCAGGGCTACCGGGCTCATCCACAGTGCCTGCACGATGCCGGTGTCCAGCGCCTGCTGCGGGTGGTGCTGCAGCGGCTCGGCGGAGAAGGCAAAGCGCAGGAACGGCGTGCCGTCGGCGGCCGTCCACTGATAACTGCCGATGAAGCCGGTCAGGTGCACGTCCCAACCGGTCTCTTCGCGGGTTTCACGCACGGCCGCCTCGAGCAGGCTTTCGCCTGGCTCGAGATGGCCGGCCGGCTGGTTCAATACCCGCCGGCCGTTCTTTTCTTCTTCCACCAGCAGCAGTTGCCCTGCGCGGGAGACCACGGTGGCCACGGTCACATGTGGCGCCCATCGCTGGGACTGCAGTGCATTCACGCTCAGTACTCGTCCTTGGACGTCATTTCCAGCTCGATCGCATCGGCGCTCTTGGCGGCGGCGTCGATGGCGTCGGAAATCACCTCCGCGCTGGCATCGGCGTCAATCTTCACCACGAACATGGCCACGTCGCCCTGCTTGACCCAGCCGCCGAGCTTGGAGTCGTTGGAATCCTCCAGCAGGCGGTTGGCGACCAGTGCCGGGAACTGCGGACCTTCGGACTTGTAGCCCGGCGACCAGATTTCGCGCACGTGGTGGCTGCCATAGGTTTCGACGTTGGAGCGCACGAACACCAGCTGGGTACGGTCGTCGTCCATTTCAAAGACCAGCTGGTAGTCACCATCGCTGTCTACCTCGTACTTGTACTCGAGAGTATCAAGCAGGCGACCGACCGCACGGTCTGGTTCGCCGGCAAAAGCGCTTCCAGCGGCGGCGGTGGCCAAGGTCAGCAGGGCGATGCTGAGTACGGACTTCTTCATGTTTTCCCCAAGGAATGGATGGTTAGCCGGTAAATTGTGCGGGGGCGAGGGGGCAGACGTCCAATGGTCAAAAGACAGCCAACTGGAACGGCTATAATCGCCAGATGTCCCAGAAGACCCAACACGACAGCGAACACGGCCTGCTGGTAGCTCCCGGCAAGCCCGAGGTTGCGCCCCCGCCGCAGTACCAGGTGATGCTGCTGAACGACGATTACACCCCGATGGACTTCGTGGTGACTGTCCTGCAGAGCTTTTTCTCGATGGACATGGACAAGGCCACCCAGGTGATGCTGCACGTTCATACCCGCGGCCGTGGCATCTGCGGTGTGTATACCCGTGAAGTCGCCGAGACCAAGGTCGCGCAGGTCAACGAGTTCTCGCGCATGAACCAGCACCCGCTGATGTGCACGATGGAGCGGGCCTGAGCCTGCCTTGGGCGCCGATCCTGCGCCCGCCTTTCTGCCCATGTGGCATGGTTGTCAGCATCGGCGGCGCAGCGGTCACTTGCCCGTTGTAGAACTGCCGGTGTGCCCGGGTGCATGCGTCCGGGCTGGCGGAACGATGCGTTTCGCACGACGCACACAATCCGGTTCCAAGCCCCTGTTCCTGCGTCGAAAATGAATGCAGGATTCACGGGGGCGGGCGATTTGCCGTGCCTACCGGCCCGGCGTCTACATCTTCGTCATTACGGTGCTGGAAAAATCGTCGTCAGGCCGCATATTGTCTCCAACCGCAACCGGAGTGCCTTATGTTCAGTAAAGACCTCGAGCAGACCATTGGTCAGTGCTACAAGCGCGCCCGAGAAGCCCGTCATGAGTACATGACGGTTGAACATCTACTGTTGGCGTTGTTGGAGAATGCTTCGGCGCAGGCGGTTCTCAAGGCCTGCGGCGCAGACCTGGAGCGTCTGGGGCGCGAGCTGGAGAAGGCGATCAATGCCTCGGTCTCGTTGCTGGCCGAGGATGACGGCCGTGATACCCAGCCGACCCTGGGCTTCCAGCGGGTGCTGCAGCGGGCCGTGTACCACGTACAGTCCTCCGGCAAGAAGGAGGTCACCGGTGCCAATGTGCTGGTCGCCATCTTCGGCGAGAAGGAGTCGCACGCGGTCTATTACCTCAACCAGCAGGACGTGACGCGCCTGGATGTGGTCAATTACCTGTCCCACGGTGTGGGCAAGAGTGGCGATGACCCGGAAATGTCTTCCCCGCTGGAAGGTGAGGGCAGGGCTGAGGGTGGTGAGGGTGAAGGCAAGGGCGATTCCCTGGCCGAGTTCGCCAGCAACCTCAACGAACAGGCCAAGGCTGGGCGGATCGATCCGCTGGTTGGGCGCCGCGACGAGATCGAGCGCACCATCCAGGTGCTGTGCCGCCGCCGCAAGAACAACCCGCTGTATGTCGGCGAGGCCGGCGTCGGCAAGACCGCCATCGCCGAAGGCCTGGCCAAGCGCATCGTCGATGGTGAGGTGCCGGACGTGCTCGCCGATGCGGTGATCTATTCGCTGGACCTGGGTGCGCTGGTGGCTGGCACCAAGTACCGCGGCGACTTCGAGAAGCGCCTGAAGGGCGTGATCACCGCGCTGAAGAAGATTCCCAATTCGGTGCTGTTCATCGACGAAATCCACACCATCATCGGTGCCGGTTCGGCGTCGGGTGGCACCATGGACGCGTCCAACCTGATCAAGCCGGCGCTGGCCTCGGGTGAGCTGCGCTGCATCGGTTCGACCACGTTCCAGGAATACCGTGGCATCTTCGAGAAGGATCGTGCCCTGGCGCGGCGCTTCCAGAAGATCGACATCGTCGAGCCCACCATCGGCGAGACCTTCGAGATCCTCAAGGGCCTGCGGCCGAAATACGAGGCGCACCACAGTGTGACCTATGCCGACGACGCATTGCAGGCGGCGGTGGACCTGTCGGTCAAGCACATTGCGGATCGCCTGTTGCCGGACAAGGCCATCGACGTGATCGACGAGGCCGGTGCGCGCCAGCGCCTGTTGCCGGATGGCCAGCGCAAGGAGCGCATCGACATCGAGGAAATCGAAGCCATCGTCGCCAAGATGGCACGGATTCCGGCCAAGCAGGTCACGGCGACCGACAAGGATGTGCTGCAGCATCTGGAGCGCAACCTGAAGATGGTGATCTTTGGCCAGGACCAGGGCATCGAATCGCTGGCTTCGGCGATCAAGCTGTCACGTTCCGGCCTCGCCAGTCCGGACAAGCCGATCGGCAACTTCCTGTTCGCCGGCCCCACCGGCGTCGGCAAGACCGAGGTGACCCGTCAGTTGGCATTGCAGCTGGGTATCGAGCTGGTGCGCTTTGACATGTCCGAGTACATGGAGCCGCATTCGGTCAGCCGCCTGATCGGTGCGCCTCCGGGCTATGTCGGCTTCGACCAGGGCGGCCTGCTGACCGAGAAAATCGTCAAGACGCCGCACTGCGTGCTGCTGCTCGACGAGGTGGAGAAGGCGCATCCGGACATCTTCAACATCCTGTTGCAGGTCATGGATCGTGGCGTGCTCACCGATACCAACGGTCGCGAAGCCAACTTCAAGAATGTGGTCCTGGTGATGACCACCAATGCTGGTGCTACCCAGGCAGCGCGTCGCTCGATCGGCTTCACCAAGCAGAACCATGCAACCGATGCGATGGAAGTGATCCGCAAGAGCTTCACCCCGGAGTTCCGCAACCGCCTGGATGCCGTGGTGCAGTTCCAGCCGCTGGGCTTCGAGCACATCCTGCGGGTCGTGGACAAGTTCCTGATCGAACTGGAAATGTTGCTGCAGGACAAGCACGTTTCGTTGTCGGCCACCCCGGCTGCCCGCGAATGGCTGGCCCATCACGGCTTCGACGCCGACATGGGTGCGCGTCCGATGTACCGGGTGATCCAGGACAAGGTGAAGCGCCCGCTGGCCGACGAACTGCTGTTCGGCAAGCTGTTGAACGGTGGCAAGGTCAGCATCGACGTCCGCGACGGCGAGCTGTTCGTGGAAACCGAGTCCGAGCCGGAACATCTGTTGCCGGCGACGGTGTAAGCCAGCTCCTGTGGGAACGGCGTAAGCCGCGAAGCCAGGATTGTGTCGGCGCAAACACAACCCCGCATCCAACGATGCGGGGTTTTTGTTTTTTGCTCCATGCCCTCTCCCTTGTGCCGAAGGCGCAGGGGAGGGCTGGGGAGGGGTGCTTCGTTGCCTCTGTAGTGCCGAGCCATGCTCGGCATGGGGCATTACCGGGAACGCTCCTGCCGAGCATGGCTCGGCACTACAAGGGGTATTGCTGGTAAAGCCTCTGCCGAGCATGGCTCGGCACTACATGGAATCCTGGCCACGCGAAAAAGCCAGCGCTAAGGCTGGCTTTCTGCTCACGCTCGACTTACCGCATTACTTCATGCGGTAGGTGATACGGCCCTTGGTCAGGTCGTACGGCGTCATCTCAACCTTGACGCGGTCACCGGTCAGGATGCGGATGTAGTTCTTGCGCATGCGGCCGGAGATGTGGGCGATGATTTCATGCCCATTTTCCAAGCGAACACGGAAAGTGGTGTTCGGCAACGTCTCGCTGACGGTGCCTTCGAACTCGATGGAGTCGTCTTTCGACATGTAGTCCTGTGCGGTTCTGCGGACGGCCATTGGCCTAAGGGCGGGCATTTTACGCTGTCGCGGCCAAGGATGCAAAGTTTGCGTTAAGTACCGGTATTCAGGCCAACGCCGAGGCGGCCAGTTCGCCAAATCTGCGCGTCCAGCTGCCAGCGTCGCTGGGTTGCTGTACCAGTTGGCGCACGCTTTCCAGAAACACTGCGCGTGGCAGGTGTTCCGCACCCATCCGCAGCAGGTGCGGATTTTCCACCTGCGCATCCATCAATGGCCAGCCCCACTCGGCCAGGGTGCTGGCCAGGGCCGCGAGTGCGACCTTCGAGCCGCCGCTGCGACCACTGAACATGCTTTCGCCGTAGAACATCTGGCCGATGGCGACGCCGTAAATGCCACCCACCAGCGCTTCGCCGTCGAACACTTCCACCGAGTGCGCGTAGCCGAGCTGGTGCAGGGCGACATAGGCCTGGTGCATGTCGACGGTGATCCAGGTGCCATCCTGGCCGGGGCGCGGGGCCAAGGCGCAGGCCTGCATGACCTCGGAGAACGCTGTATCAGCGCGGATCGTCCAGTTGCTGTTGCGCAGCCCGCGGCGGAAGCGCGAGGACAGGTGGACCTGATCGGTGCGGAACACCATGCGTGGGTCCGGTGACCACCATAGCAGCGGTTGGCCCTCGGAGAACCATGGAAAGATACCGCCGGCATAGGCATTGAGCAGCCGCACCGGGCTGAGGTCGCCACCGACGGCAAGCAGGCCATCAGGCTCCCGCAAGGCCAGCTCGGCGGGCGGGAACGGCGCATCGCTGGCGCTGTCCAGCAGGAACGGACCTTTGTTGCTCATTGCGATGGATCTTCCTGCTTGAAGGGCGAATGGCGCATCAGGTCTGCGGCATAGGTCGCGACATCCCCGCGCTCGCGGCCGCACCAGTCGCGTGCCGCCTCGCGGAACTGTGGATGGGCCAGCCAATGGTGGCTGCGAACCTGTGTCGGAAGAAAACCGCGTGCCAGTTTGTGTTCGCCCTGCGCGCCGGGCTCGAAGCGCTGCAGGCCTTTGCGCAGGCAATATTCGATGCCTTGGTAATAGCAGGTCTCGAAGTGCAGGCCGGGCAGGGTGGCGCCGCCCCAGTAGCGCCCGTACAGCGTATCCGCGCCACGCAGGCATAGCGCGCCTGCAATCGGCTCGCCATCCTGGATCGCCAGGAATAACACCAGCTGACGTGGCATCTGCTCGGCCATGTGGCGCAGGAACGCCAAGGTCAGCGCCGGCGCGTTGCCGTACTCGGCAAAGGTCTGCAGGTAGAAACCGTGCATGGCGCGCAACTCGTCCGCGCTGGCCTCATCGCCGTGGCGCACGACGAAGCTGATACCGGCGCGGACAACCTTGGCGCGCTCCTGGCGGATGTTCTTGCGCCGCTTGTGATCCATCGCGCCGATGAAGTCATCGAAGTTCTTCCAGCCCGGCTGGCGCTGCCACTGGAACTGCACGTCATCGCGCTGCAGCCATTGCGTGCCGAACAGCGGGTTTTCATCGGCGAGATGGAAATTGACATGTGCGGACGACAGGTCGTTGTCCTGCACATGGCGCACGATGGCCTCGATCAACGCCTGCCGATCAGCGTTGCTGCGGGCCAGCAGGCGCGGCCCGGTGACCGGTGAATAGGGCACGCCGCACAGCCATTTCGGGAAGTACTCCAGACCATGGCGTGCATACGCGTTGGCCCAGGCATGATCGAACACGAACTCACCGTGCGAATTCTGCTTCAGGTAACCCGGTGCGGCGGCGACTAGTTCATCGTCGCGCCACAGGCTCAGGTGCTGGGCCTGCCAGCCCCATTCCGGGCGCAGGCAGCCATGCTGCTCCAGTCCACTGAGAAAGGCGTGGCTGATGAAGGGGTTGCTGCCGTCATGCAGGCCATCCCACTGCGCGGCGCGCAACGCTGTAAGGCTGGGCAGGACGCGAAGTTGCAAAGGCAGGTTCATGGTTCCAGCGTCAGTACGTCGATGACGGGTGGGTTGAACAGGCGCAATGGCAGGCCGATCTCTCCGGTACCGCTGGTGGTGAAAACACGTATCGGACCGCAGGCGCCCTGCATGACCTGCTCACCGCGATCGAAGCCATAGGCGCTGGGAATGACCTTGCGGTACAGCCAGGGGATGCGGATCTGCCCGCCATGCGTATGCCCGGCGAGCACCACGGCCACATTGCCGGCGCACACCTGCATGGCACTGTCGGGGTTATGGGCAAGAATGATCGTGGGTCCAAGCAGTGCTTCGCCTCCGAGCAGGAAGCGCGCGTCATCCCGCCCTGCCCAGCGATCGCCGAGGCCCGCCCAATTCACACCATCGGCGTCCCTGAGCAAACGTCCTTCGATGACGTTCATGCCGTGCGCGGCGAGAGCGGCACGCAAGGGTTTGTCGATGTCGGGGCCAGGTTTTTGCTGGTCGTGGTTGCCGAGTACCACAAACGCGGGCGCGCGCAGGTTCGCCAGCGGCGCGAACAGCTCCTGCAGCGATAGGCCTTGTGGCTCGTAGGTCAGGTCGCCGGCGATCGCCACCGCGTGGACATCCTGATCGTTGATGCGCTTCACCAACCGCTCAAGGAAGCGCCGATCCTTGTAGACGCCCAGGTGGATGTCACTGACCAGCGCGAGACGCGTCGCGGTGCCAGTACCTTCCAGCGTGGTGTGCCTGATCACGATCATCTGCGGCTCGATGAAGCGTGCCCAGACGAACACGCCGCAAACGAGCAGCAGCACCGCGATGGCTGCGCGGTGCTGCCGTTTGCGCCAGCGCCACAGCAGCCAGGCGATGACAGGAAAGACCAGCCAGCTGCCATGGAACAGCAGCTGCTTGATCATCAGCTTGTCCATGGCGGGCTGGCGGGGTGGGGCGCTCAGGCGCCCTTTTCGTCCAGGAAGCGCTCGGCATCCAGCGCGGCCATGCAGCCGAAACCGGCCGAGGTAATGGCCTGCCGGTAGTGCTGGTCGGCGACGTCGCCGGCGGCGAACACGCCTTCGACCGAGGTCATGGTGGCGTTGCCGCCCAGGCCGGAGCGGATTTCCAGGTAGCCGTTGTTCATGGCCAGCTGGCCGGTGAACAGCTCGGTGTTGGGCTGGTGGCCGATCGCGACGAAGAAACCATGGGCTTCGATATCGCGGGTGCTGCCGTCCAGGGTGGACTTCACGCGCACACCGGTGACGCCAGCGTCATTGCCCAGCACTTCATCGACCTGGTGGTGCCACACGGTCTCGATCTTGCCGGCGGCGACCTTGGCGAACAGCTTGTCCTGCATGATCTTTTCCGCTTTCAAGGTGTCGCGGCGGTGGACCAGGTAGACCTTGCGGGCGATGTTGGACAGGTACAGCGCCTCTTCAACGGCGGTATTGCCACCGCCGACCACGACCACGTCCTGGTCGCGGTAGAAGAAACCGTCACAGGTGGCGCAGGCGGAGACGCCGCGGCCCTTGAAGGCTTCCTCGGACGGGATGCCCAGGTATTTGGCGGTGGCGCCGGTGGCGATGATCAGCGCGTCGGCGGTGTACTGCGCGCTGTCACCGGTCAGGGTGAACGGGCGCTTGGACAGGTCGGCGGTGTGGATGTGGTCGAACACCACTTCGGTCTCGAAGCGCTCGGCATGCGCCTGCATGCGCGCCATCAGGTCCGGACCCATCAGGCCATGTGCATCGCCCGGCCAGTTGTCGACCTCGGTGGTGGTCATCAGCTGGCCACCCTGCTGCAGGCCGGTGACGACCAGCGGCTTCAGGTTTGCGCGCGCGCCATAGACCGCAGAGGTCCAGCCGGCGGGGCCAGAGCCGAGGATCAACAGGCGGGAGTGCTTGGTCGGGAGGCTGGAAGTGCTCATGTATACTCGCGAAAGTCAGGATTGGTGGCCCGAACGCGGCAGTCCGCAGCTGTCCGGGCAAGCCAATAGAGTGGCGGTCCGACCTCGGTGAATCAAGGCACGTGAATGGAACTGCGCGGCCCGTTGCACACAACTCTGCTGTTTCCCGCATTGCCGCCGCCTCTGTCTGGCGGCTTTTTGACGTTTTCTGTCTGTCAGCCGTACCGCACTGCGCTGTAATTGGGTGAAACCCGACGATCTGTCGTTTAATATCAATCACTAACCGTGCATTTTTAAGGTCTGGTCAAAGGTGGCGAAACAGGTCCCGGAACGCGACAAGAGCCCCAAGGCTGCCGCTGAAGCGCGCAAGTCGGCGGCTGCAGCAGACAATCCGCGTCGTCAAAAGCTGTGGCGTGATCTGGCGTTGATCGCTATCGCGCCGGCGCTGCTGTATCTGCTTGCCAGTCTGTTTACATATTCGCCTACCGATCCGGGCTGGTCACAGTCGGGCTCGGTGGTTGCGCCCGTGCACAACATGGGCGGCAAGGTCGGCGCATGGATTGCCGATGTGCTGCGCCAGCTGTTTGGCTATGTGGCCTACCTGATCCCGCTGATGCTGGCGGCGGTCGCGTGGATCGCCATGTTCGGCCTGAAGAAGACCGATGAGCGCGGCCAGGATGATCTGGGCCCGGCGCTGCGTCTGGTCGGCATTGTCGGTTTCCTGATTGGTGCCACCGGTTTCCTGTACCTGCGTCTGCCGCCGGGTGACGTCGCCCGTGCAGGCGGCGGCCTGGGTGTGCTGGTCGGCAAGTCGCTGCAGACCGGCTTTGGCCCGGTGGGCAGCAACCTGTTCCTGCTGGTGCTGTTGCTGACCTCGATCACCCTGGCCACCGGGCTGTCGTGGTTTGCGGTGATGGAGAAGATCGGCAAGTGGGTGCTGGCGCTTGGTCCGCTGCTCAACAAGAAGAAAGAGCAGGCCAGCGAGTGGCAGCAGACCCGCGTGCTGCGTGAAGAGCGCGAGGAAGTACGCAAGGTCGACGCCGAGGTGCGCGCCAAGCGTGAACCGGTGAAGATCGAGCCGCGCCCGGCACCGGTGATCGAGAAGAGCGACCGCGCCAAGCGCGAGACGCAAATTCCGATGTTCCAAGGCGTCAATGGCGACGGCTCGGACATCCCGCCGCTGGCGCTGCTGGACGACCCCAAGCCGCAGGCCAAGGGCTACGACGAACAGACGCTGGAAACCCTGTCGCGGCAGATCGAATTCAAGCTCAAGGACTTCCGCATCGACGCGCAGGTCGTCGGCGCTTATCCGGGCCCGGTGATCACCCGTTTCGAGATCGAACCGGCGCCGGGCATCAAGGTCAGCCAGATCAGTTCGCTGGACAAGGACATCGCCCGCGGCCTGTCGGTCAAGTCTGTGCGCGTGGTTGACGTGATTCCGGGCAAGTCGGTGATCGGCCTGGAAATCCCCAACGTCACCCGCGAGATGATCTTCCTGTCCGAGCTGCTGCGCTCCAAGGAATACGACAAGTCGGCCAGCGTGCTGACCCTGGCGTTGGGCAAGGACATCGCCGGCCGCCCCAGCGTGGCCGATCTGGCGCGCATGCCGCACCTGCTGGTGGCCGGTACCACCGGCTCGGGCAAGTCCGTTGCGGTCAACGCGATGGTGCTGAGCCTGCTGTACAAGGCCAGCCCGAAAGACCTGCGCATGCTGATGATCGACCCGAAGATGCTGGAACTCAGCGTCTACCAGGGCATTCCGCATCTGCTGGCGCCGGTGGTCACCGACATGAAGGAGGCCGGTAACGGCCTGCGTTGGTGCGTGGCCGAAATGGAGCGCCGCTACAAGCTGATGAGCGCGGTCGGCGTGCGTAACCTTGCTGGTTTCAACAAGAAGGTGAAGGACGCCATCGACGCCGGCCAGCCGATGATGGACCCGCTGTTCAAGCCCAACCCGGAGATGGGCGAGGCGCCGCGTCCGCTGGAACCGCTGCCCTTCATCGTCATCTTCATCGACGAATTCGCTGACATGATGATGATCGTCGGCAAGAAGGTCGAAGAGCTGATCGCACGCCTGGCGCAGAAGGCACGTGCGGCTGGCATCCATCTGATCCTGGCCACGCAGCGCCCGTCGGTGGACGTGATCACCGGTCTGATCAAGGCCAATATCCCGACCCGCATCGCCTTCCAGGTCAGCTCCAAGATCGACTCACGCACCATCCTCGACCAGTCCGGCGCGGAAGCGCTGTTGGGCAATGGCGACATGCTGTACCTGCCGCCGGGTACCGCCATGCCGGATCGCGTCCACGGCGCCTTTGTCTCCGACGAAGAAGTGCACCGCGTGGTCGAGCACTTGAAGGCCAGCGGCCCTACCGATTACATCGAGGGCGTGCTGGACGAAGTGCAGACCATGGGTGATGGCGTGGTGGTTGGTGCCAACGGCCTGCCGGAGAGCAGTAGCAGCGGTGGTGACGAGTCCGATCCGCTTTACGACGAAGCCCTGCGCATCGTCACGGAAACCCGCCGCGCCTCCATTTCTGGTGTGCAGCGTCGCCTGAAGATCGGCTACAACCGCGCCGCGCGCCTGATCGAGGCAATGGAAGCGGCCGGTGTGGTTACCGCGCCAGAGCACAATGGCGACCGCACCGTGTTGGCTCCGCCGCCGCCCAAGCACTGAACGAATGGGCGGCATTCAGCGATTGATTGCCGCCCATTCAGTTTGAAAGAGGCAGACTCTGCCTCATCAACGACACAACTATCCCAAGCCGCCATGACTGCATTCCTGCGCCACTCCGTTCTTGCTGTTGCCCTGGCTTGTGCCGGCCTTGCTGCGGATGCCCATGCCGGCGCCCGTGATGACCTGAAGTCCTTCACCAGCGGCCTGCGCGGCCTTGATGGCCAGTTCGCGCAGCAGGTGGTGGATCAGCGCGGACGGGTCAAGGAATCCTCCAGTGGCCGTGTGGCGCTGTCGGCACCGCGCCAGTTCCGCTGGGAATACACCCGCCCGCATCCGCAGCTGATCATCGCTGACGGCAGCAAGCTGTGGGTGTATGAGCCGGACCTGGAGCAGGCCCGGGTCAGCCCGCAGGGCACCGAGGAGCAGAACAACCCGCTTACCGCGCTGATCAACCCGGCACTGCTGGAACAGCAGTACGACATCAGCGAGGAAGCCGCGCCGCGCGACGGCATGCAGTGGCTGTCGCTCACGCCCAAGCGTGATACCCAGGCCAGCTTCGATGTCGCCGCACTGGGCTTCGCCGGTGGCGCGCTGTCGCGGATGGAGCTGACCGACGCGGTGGGCCAGCGCACCATCATCACCTTCAGCGGCTGGAAGAAGAATCCGAGCTTTGCTGCAGGCACCTTCCGCTTCGTGCCGGGCAAGGACGTCGACGTCGTCGGCGACCGCTGAGTCCAAACCCGGCGCTGGAGGCCGGGGCAGGGCGGCCACGCTGCTAGAATGCAGGCGTGGCCAGATCCCGAAATATCTTTCTTGATGAAGCTCCCGCCGACCTGCTGACAGCGGACCGGGACAATATGCGTCCGCTCGCCGAGCGCATGCGTCCGCGGGCCCTGGACGAGATGGTCGGCCAGAAGCGCTTGCTTGCACCCAACACGGCGCTGCGCCGCGCGGTCGAATCCGGGCGCGTGCATTCGATGATCCTGTGGGGCCCGCCGGGCTGCGGCAAGACCACGCTCGCCTTGCTGCTGGCGCAGTACGCCGATGCCGAGTTCCGTGCGATTTCTGCCGTGCTGTCCGGCCTGCCCGACGTGCGCCAGGTGCTGGCCGAAGCCGCGCAGCGCTTTGCTGAAGGGCGGCGTACGGTGCTGTTCGTCGACGAAGTACACCGCTTCAACAAGGCACAGCAGGATGCCTTCCTGCCGCACATCGAGCGTGGCACGATCATTTTTGTCGGTGCGACCACCGAGAATCCTTCGTTCGAGCTGAACTCGGCACTGTTGTCGCGCTGCCGTGTACACGTGCTGGAATCGGTCTCGCCTGAAGACGTAGTGGAAGCGCTGCAGCGCGCCTTGGACGACACCGAGCGTGGGCTGGGTGAACAGGAAATCACGGTCTCCGCCGAGTCGCTGCTGGAAATCGCCAGGGCCGCCGATGGCGACGTCCGCCGTGCCCTGACCCTGCTGGAAATCGCCGCCGAACTTGCAGCGGGCGAGGGCGGTGAAATCACCCCGGAAACCCTGCTGCAGGTACTGGCCGACCGCACCCGCCGCTTCGACAAGAACGGCGAGCAGTTCTACGACCAGATCTCGGCGCTGCACAAGTCGGTGCGCAGCTCCAATCCGGACGGCGCCATCTACTGGCTGGCACGCATGCTCGATGGTGGCTGCGATCCGTCCTACCTGCTGCGCCGGCTGACCATCATGGCGGTGGAAGACGTCGGCCTGGCCGATCCGCGGGCGCTGGAAATGGCGATCAATGTCTGGAACGCCTATGACCGCATCGGCGCACCGGAAGGCGATATCGCGCTGTCCAACCTGGTTGTTTACCTGGCCAGCACCGCCAAATCCAATGCGGCCTATATGTCCCTGCACGCGGCCCGTGCCGACATCGCCAAGTACGGCACCCAGCCAGTGCCGATGCACCTTCGCAACGCACCCACGCGTCTGATGAAGACGCTGGGCTACGGCCAGGGTTACCAGTACGACCACGATGTCGAAGGCGGTATCGCGCTGGACCAGACCGCGTTCCCGGATGAGATGGGCGAACAGGTCTATTACAAGCCGGTGGAGCGCGGCCTGGAGATCAAGCTGAAAGACAAGCTGGATCGCCTGCGCACCGCCCGCGAGCAGGCCCGCGCGCAGCGCAAATGACCGCCATCCGCCAACCCGTGTCCGGAGTTTGAACCCATGTGGCTTTCCTTCCTGGCCATCGGCGTTGGTGCGGCACTCGGTGCCTGGCTGCGTTACGGGCTGAGCCTATGGTTGAACCCGTTGCACAACAGCGTGCCGATCGGGACGCTGACTGCCAACCTGCTCGGTGGCTACGTCATCGGCCTCGCGCTGGCATTCTTCGCCAGCCGGCCCGAACTGTCACCGCAGTGGCGGCTGTTCATGGTCACCGGACTGCTGGGTGGCCTGACCACCTTCTCGACCTTCTCGGCTGAAGTGGTGGACCTGCTGCAGCGGCAACAGCTGGGCTGGGGACTGGTCACCATCGGCCTGCACCTGGGCGGCTCGCTGTCGATGACCGCCCTGGGCTGGTGGACCTGGCGTGCCTTGCGGCACCTGACTTGAGGCGGCTTTCAATGCCGCAGTCGATACCGCATCATGCGCCCACCACAAATTGAGCGTTCTCTGGATATGCAGCAAAAGCGGGCACACGAATGAGCAGGCCAACGTCGCAGGACGCGGCCCGCAGCGATGCAATCCAGGATTCTGAATCGACCAGCACCATCATTGGCGCTGATGTGGGTGGCACTTACGCACGCCTGGGCTGGACCCGACTGGACAGCTCCGGTGCGTTGAGCGTACAGGGTTTCCGCAAGTACACCTGCGCCGAACATCCCAGCCTTGCCGCGATTCTGCGCGATTACGCCGATTGGCTGGCGCGCGAAACCAGCGCACCACCGATCGCACACGCCGTCGTGGCCATCGCAGGCGTGCTTGATGGCGACACGCTGCTCAACACCAACCTGGCCTGGCCGGTGTCGTTGGCGGCAACCCGCCGCGATTCCGGGCTGGACACGCTGGAGTTGATCAACGATTTCGTTGCTGTCGCGCAGGCCATGGCACATGCCGACGCCGACGCGTTGCACCTGATCTGTGGTGATCCCGCGCAGGTCGCGCCAGGCCCGGCCGTGGTGCTCGGCCCGGGCACTGGCTTGGGCGTCGCGGTCTGTCTGCCCGGGGGAAACCCCTCGGTGCTCGCCAGTGAGGCAGGGCATGCGGCGCTGGCGGGTTCAACGGAGCTGGAGCAGGACGTATTGCGCTTGCTGTCACGGCACTACACGCATATCGACAACGAACGGATCCTGTCCGGCCCGGGCTTGATCACGCTTTACACCAGCTTGTGCGAACTACGCGGCAGCAGGCCGCAATGGCTCAGCCCCGCCGATCTGGTGGCGGCAGCCCACAGCGGCACTGATGCACTGGCGACGGAAAGCGTCGAGGTGTTCTGCGCGTGGCTGGGCAGTCTGGCTGGCGACCTCGCACTGACCTTTGGCGCGCGTGCGGTTTACCTCACCGGCGGCATCACCGGCCATTTGAGCGGCCCGCTGCATGCCGGTGGCTTCCAGCAACGCTTCCTTGCAAAAGACCGCTTGTCGCAGGCGCTGCGGCACGTGCCGGTCTGGCGTGTAGAACATGGTGAGCTCGGTGTACTCGGTGCCTTGGCTTGGCACGTGGATAAACTCGCAGCACGCTGACACAACCCAGGAGAACCCAGGCATGACTACCCGCAGACAGTTCCTGCATTCGACCGCCCTGATCGGCGCATTGGGCAGTGCGGCGCCGGGCCTGCTGGCATCGCCGGTGGCTGCAAACGGCGCGCGCGTGGTTTCAACCTGGGACTTCGGCGTAGGTGCGAACCAGGCGGCGTGGAAGGTACTGGCTGCTGGTGGCAGCGCACTGGATGCGGTTGAAGCCGGCGCCCGCTGGGCCGAAAGCGAACTCTGCAATCCCACCGTTGGCCGCTGCGGCAATCCGGATCGCGATGGCGTGCTCAGCCTCGACGCCAGCATCATGGCTGGCGATGGGCGTTGCGGATCGGTGGCTGCATTGGTCGACATCCTGCACCCGATCTCCGTTGCCCGTGCGGTGATGGAGAAGACCCCGCACGTCATGCTGGTGGGCGAGGGGGCCCAGCAGTTCGCCGTGCAACAAGGATTCGAACGACAGAACCTGCTCACCCCGGAAGCGGAGCGGGCATTGCGTGAATGGTTGAAGACCGAACACTACGCGCCGCAGATCAACGCCGAGCGGCGTGGCATTCCCGGTGACAAGGACAACCACGACACGCTGGGCATGATCGCCATTGACGCCAAAGGGCAGATGGCCGGCGCCTGCACCACCAGTGGCATGGCGTTCAAGATGCACGGCCGCGTTGGCGACAGCCCGATCATCGGCGCTGGCTTGTACGTGGACAACGAAGTGGGCGCCGCCACGGCCTCCGGCATGGGCGAGGAGATGATCCGCAACGCGGCCTCGTTCCTGGTGGTGGAGCTGATGCGACAAGGTCGCTCACCGGCCGAGGCCTGCCGCGAAGCCATCCAGCGCGTGGTGCGCAAGCGCCCGGAAGCCAGCCGCACCTTGCAGGTCTGTTTCCTGGCAATGAACCGCAGCGGTGAAGTGGGCGCGTATGCGCTGCACAAGGGCTTCGTCTACGCGGTATGCGACAGCAGCAAGCAGGATGCCTTGCTGGACTCGGCATCGGTGTACACGAGCACGCAGGCGTGAGTTCGGCGTATCTGCTGGAGATCGCCTGCAACTCGGCGATGTCAGCCGTGGCAGCACAACACGGCGGCGCCAATCGCATTGAATTGTTCGAGAATCTGGAACAAGGCGGTACTACGCCGTCGTTAGGCAGCATCGCGGTTGCACGCGAGCAGCTGCAGATCCCGTTGTTCGTATTGATACGCCCGCGTCCCGGTGACTTTCACTACGGAAGCGTGGAAGCAGAGATCATGCTGCGCGACATCAGGCATTGTCGGCAGCTGGGCTGCGATGGCGTGGTGATTGGTGCGTTGACCGTAGATGCTGAGATCGACATGACGCTATGCCGTGAACTGGTGAGCGCGGCCGGGCCAATGGACATCACGTTCCATCGTGCATTCGACGCAGCCCGCGATTTGCCAACAGCGCTGGAGCAGATCGCGGGTCTGGGTATCAAGCGCATCCTCAGCTCCGGCGGCCACGCCAGTGCCGCTGAAGGCAGCGCTGTGCTGTCCAGCTTGGCAGAGCAGGCTGGGTCACGCCTGGCCTTGATGGCTGGCGCGGGACTCAGCGCCCAAAACATCACCGAGGTCGCCTTGAAGACTGGTTGCGTGCAGTTGCATGCCTCGGCCAAGGGGCGGCATCGGTCCGCCATGCGTTACCAGAACCCCAGGTTGCAGGGCTTGGACAACGATTGGATTCAAACGCAAAGCGGCGCGGTCGCTGCTTTGCGAGAGGCTCTGGATCAGCTGGGCTGATCCAGCCCATTCTTGATGTTTGCCGATTAAAGTGTCGAGTCACTTTAATCGGCGAGTAGCCGCCTCTAGAACCTTTGTGGCTGGCACTTCAAATCAGGTACGGCCAAGCGCGATGCCCACGGAGACGTGGGCATCGGCGTTTTTGCTTACCAGTCGATGCGCAGATCCAGGGACGCGTTCCGCGCCTCGCCAAGCATGTCCAGGTTCCAGTATTTGCGATTGAACACATTGTTGAGGTTGCCCGTCAGCGTCGCGTCGCGACCTGCAAGCGAGGTGCGGTACTGGAAGCCGAGGTCGGTGATCGTGCGTCCGGGGATGAGGATGCGGTTGGCATCTTCGTAATACTGCTCGCCGGAATAGCGCACCGTGCCGTGCAGGCTGAAGCCGGTCAGCAGGGCAGGGCGGTAGTCGAAGTTCGCGACGTAACTACGCGGCGCCGAACCCGCCGGGCGGTTGCCGCGCAGCGCAGCGTTCTCCGGTGCAAGATCTTCCAGACTGGCGTCCAACCACAGACCACCCAGCCCGATATCCAGACTGTCGGTCACGCCGTAGCTGGCGATCGCCTCGAAGCCGCGGTACAGGGTGAGACCGTCCTGCACCAGATAGCGCAGGCCATCGCGCCATTGGTCGATCTTCGCGGCACGCTCAACGCGGAATGCGGCGGTAGTGAAGCCGAACCTGCCGCTCTGGTACTTGGCACCAACCTCGTACTGCTTACTGGTGGTGGCATCCAGTACCTGACCGGCATTGGCGTAAGGCGGCTCGCTGTCGAAGCCAACGCGTCCGCCAGACTCCAGCGACTCCACGTAGCTGCCGTAGATCGATACCGCTTCCACTGGCTTGTAGATCAACGCCAGCGTGGGTGTAAGCGCGGAGGTGGCGTAACCCGAATCCACGGTCGGGTCGCCGTCCTTGTCGCGCTGTTCGTAGTCGACATAGCGTGCACCGAGTATCGCCTGCCATTTCTCGCCGAAGTGCACGGTGTCGCTGGCGAACACCGACTGCTGCCGCTCATCCGAGCTCACCGGTGCGAAACTGAAATCAGGAACATGGTGGGAAATGAAATCCTGCCGTTGGTAAAGATTACCCGCGAAGTCATTGCTCCAGTAAAACTCATTGCTCCAGCGGTCCCAACTGCGCTGCACCGCGCTGCCAAACACCAGTTCATGGCGGATCGCACCGGTTTCGACGCTACCGGTGACCAACACCTGGGCGACGCTGCTGCGCAGATCAGCGCCAAAGTTGTAAACGCTGCCCTCGTAATCGCCTGCGTCATTGAGCAGGTTGCCGAACATCTTGTTGGAGTAGTGCTCGCGCCGGCTACCGCCAACGGTGAAGTCCACGTTCCAGTCCTCACTCACACGCCACTGCAAGCCGGTGGTGGCATTGGTGGTCTTCGCACGGTAGTAGGAATTGCGTACGCGGACGTTCTCGTAGTCGTAGGTAGGGCGGGGCAGGCGGTCGCCTTCGTAGCTGTCCCAGTAGAAGTACATTGGCTCGTGCTTGAGCTTGTTGTCCTCGCGTAGCACTTCGGCATGCCATACCAGCGCATCGCCTATGGGCTGCTCCACGGCTATCGCAATGACTTCGCGGTCCAGTCCTGCGCCGTTGTAGGCGTCGCCACCGTCCTTGGCCAGGTTAACGCGGACACCAAATGAGTCCGGTCCATTGACGCGGGTGCTGGCGTCAACGCGGGCCGACCAGGCGCTGTCGTTCCGCCAACCCAACGTCGTGGAGAGCATGGGTGCACTGGTCGGCCGCTTGCTGCGATAGCTGATGATGCCTCCGGGCGAACCAAAGCCATACATGAAGCCACCGAGTCCCTTCAGCGCCTGCACCGATTCGACGGCCTCGAGCGGATACTCGCCGCCCCATTCCATCAGCATCGGCACGCCATCCACGTAGTGGTTGTTGACGCCGATACCACGGATCTGCGTGCCCCACCAGGCTGTGGTTGCAGAAGGCTCGGCTGCGTAAACCGAGGGGTCGTTGATGAAGACATCGCCCAGCGTTGTTGCGCCACGCTTCTCGATATCTTCCTGCTCCACCACGGTTACCGAGAACGGCGTGTCCAGTAGTCGCTTGGTGCCCAGCGCACCGGTGCTGGCGTCCAGGTTGAGGTTCAAACCCAGGCGTTCGCCCTTGACCCGAACGGTGTCGAGTTCGGTGGCGTCCTTGGCAGCTTGATTGGCGGGTACCGGTTCTGCCGATTGCGCCTGCACGTTAAGGCAGGCAGCGGTGAGGCAGACGAACAGAGCGGAATGACGCGGGAAACGCACACGCGGAAGACGAGGCAACAAGGAGATGGCCTTGGCAGGAGACGCAGATAAGGAGCAGGGCGGCGGCAGCCTGCCAGCGGTAGTACGGCAGCGATGCTATTGCGAACGAGTCTCAATAGCAATATTTCACAAAGGTGACGGAGCAGCGCCGTATACGCGTTGAAATAGCGACATCGCGTGGATCTGCTTTATTGAACACTGGATTTGTGGTGCTCCATGGCCAGTACCCGTCTCAGATAAAGTAACTCATCACTAAATTAAGGGGCCCTGTTGCGGTTTGCTCGGGCTGAACCGGAACAGGGCGGGGCAGGGCGCTCGCAGGCCTGATACCGCACCGAATAGGACTGGTGCTGAGCTCCTCGCGGTTCCTCCTGCGCGACGGGCAGGGGAGCAATGCATACCTGCACTCCATTGCTGTTGTGCGATGAGGGGCTCGATGCGCCAGCGCGTGATGCGAGGCGTCGCCAATGCCTGTGAATCCCAACGAGCGCGTAGCGAAGCAGACGCCGCGACGCACGAATCGCTGCGCCGGGTTCGTAGCTTTTCCCTGTGGAACAGCCTTCACCGCACTTCAACGCAGGCACTCGCATCACAAGAGTTCCGTCCTGCCATCGGATCTGCGGCCGTCGCTATACGCAACTTCCAGCGGCTGCTTCAGCGTGCGCTGTCTTCTGCGATCCAGTCCTAGCGCTACCACATCAGATTCTTCAACGAAGTCAGGAATAAAGCCGTTGTAGCGGCAGAAAACGCTTGCGTTTTAGGCCCTGTCCTATGTTTCCAGTCAGCTCGGGAATCAACAATGCCGCCTCCCCAAGCTGAGTTCCAGGAGTAAAACGAAATGAAGCATCAGGTAAGCAGCATTCTGATTTCGCTGGCCGCTGTCATGGCCGCAAGCGCATCGGCAAACGCCTCCAATGTCATCACCTTCAATGGTGAAGTCACCGACCAGACCTGTTCTGCGGTGATCAATGGCGGTACCGATCCGACCATCATCCTCAACAGCGTTCCGGTCTCCGACCTCAACGGCGCCGTGGGCAAGTCCGCAGGCGAAGGCGTGTTCACCATCACCTTGACCGGCTGTGCCGCGTCGGGCGCCGATGAAACTATCACCACCTTGTTCCAGGCCACCAATCCGACCACCACCGGCAACCTGACCAACACCGCTGCCGCTGGCGCCGAGGGCGTCGCACTGCAGTTGCTCGATGCCCCGGGTGGTACTCCGGTGAACCTGGCTGGCGGCGCAGCCGTGCGTGCTGGCGAGATCCTGCTGGGTGCAGGCGAGACCAGCGCTACCCACGACTACGGCGTCCGCTACATCTCCGAAGAGACCGCCGTGACCCCGGGTCCGGTCCTGGGCTCGGTCACCTACACCGTTCGTTACGAGTAACAGGCTTGGGGAGGCGACCGCAATGGTCGCCCTCCCGGGCAACGCATTGCCAACAATTCCACTTGAGGAAAGCACATGCACCAGAACCCTTCCCGTCGCTACATGTCCTGCACTGCAATCGCCGGCATCTTCGCGCTGTTAAACGTAGGGGCGGCCGATGCAAGTGTTGTCGTTTCAGGAACCCGCGTCATCTATCCGGCCGATGCAAAACAGGTCACGGTACAGCTGACCAATCAGGATGCGTTTCCCAATGCCGTGCAGGCCTGGGTGGACGTCGATAACCCGCAGTCCACGCCGGCCGACGCCGATGCTCCATTCGTGGTGACGCCTGCGGTTTCGCGCATGGCGCCAGGTGCTGGCCAGCGGATCCGCGTGATGTTTGCAGGTGCGGACATGCCGACCGATCGCGAATCGGTGTTTCATCTGAACGTGCTGCAGGTGCCGCCGATGAACACCGCCCACGCCGACCAGAACAAGGTGATGGTGCTGATGCGCAATCGCCTGAAGATGTTCTATCGGCCGTCGGGCATTACCGGCACGCCTGCGCAGATTCCGGAGCAGTTGCGTTTCCGCATCCAGCAATCGGGCAACAACTGGCACGTGCAGGTCGAGAACCCGACCGGCTATCACGCCTCGTTTGGCGGTGCCACGCTGAGCGTGGCCGGTGCAAGCTGGAAGCTCTCTCCGGCGATGGTGCCACCGCTGGGTACCGCCCAATGGTTGCCGATTGCAGCCAGCCCGCTGCCAGCAGGGGAGGCGATGGTGAATGCACATCTGATCAACGACTATGGCGCCCGCATTGCGGTCAGCCATGCGGCGTCTCGCTAAGACCGTGCGCATCTCTCCGCTCGCACTCGCGCTCGGTGGCGTGCTTCTGGCCGAAGGCGGTGTGGCCCGCGCAAATGATGCCATGTACGAGTTCGACGATCGTCTGTTGATGGGCTCCAGTCTCTCGACCGGCAATCTGCAGCGATTCAATCGCGGTGACCAGGTGGATGCTGGCCGCTATGTGGTCGATGTCTATCTCAATGACGCCTATGTCGATCGGCGTGAGCTTGAGTTCAAGGAAATGGGTGGCGGCATCCAACCCTGCCTTGATGAGACCTTCCTCCAGGACGCCTTGGGTGCACGTTTGCATGCAGTCAGTCCGGCCGAAGGTGCAGAATCCGCCTGCTCGGAACTGAAGAGCCGTCTGCCGGGCGCAAGCAGCGCTTTGGACGTAGCTCGCCTTCGTCTGGATATCGCCGTGCCGCAGGCCTTGCTGATCAGCAAGCCGCGTGATCATGTCAGCCGTGACATGTGGGATGCCGGAAAGACCATGGCATTCGCCAACTACGACTTGAATGCCAGCCGTTCTACTGCGCATGGCATGGAGTCGCATTACGCCTCGGCCGCGGTGAACGCCGGTGCAAACCTCGGCATGTGGCGTCTTCGCCACCAGTCCAACCTCACTTACTCAAGCCGCGCGGGTCAGCAGCGCAGTGACTGGAACAGCATCCGCACCTATGCGCAGCGCTCGCTGCCCGGAATCTCCAGTGAGATGACCATTGGCAGCAGCTATACCGAGGGCAATCTATTCGGGAGCCTGAGCTATCGCGGTATCAAGTTCGCGTCTGACGAGCGGATGATTCCGGACTCGCAGCGTCGCTATGCGCCGGTGATTCGTGGCACGGCAACCAGCAAGTCGCGAGTGGTCATCAGCCAGAACGGCCGGAAGTTGCGTGAAGACACCATGCCGCCGGGGCCGTTCGTCATTGATGACATCAGTGGCGCTGCCTATGGCGGTGACCTGGATGTGGAAGTGCACGGTGCCGATGGCAGCGTCAGCCGCTTCAGCGTGCCATTCTCCGCCGTTCCCGAATCCGTCCGCCCAGGCTACTCGAAGTACAGCGCCACCGTAGGCGAGGCGGGGGACAGCAGCCAGTCAAAGCAGGGTTTCGCAGAGTTCACCTATCAACGCGGGCTCAGCAACCGGCTGACGGTCAACACCGGTGCTCGAATTGCCGAGAACTACATAGGCGTGCTGGCTGGTGGTGTTGTTGCGACGCCTTATGGCGCGTTCGGTGGAAACTCGGTGTTCTCCAGCCTGCACGAGAAGGGCGCGGGAACCAGAACCGGCTACCGTCTGGAACTGAATTACAGCAAGACCTTCCAGGCCACCGATACCACGTTTACCTTGGCCGGCTACCGCTATTCGTCCAACGGCTTCCGCGACTTCTCCGATGCGCTCGCGCAGCCGTGGCAGCCGGGCGCATTCGAAGATGATGCGTGGCAGCCAGAGCGCCAGCGCAATCAACGCAACCAGTTCAGCGTGGTAATGAACCAGCGCCTCGGCGACTACGGTTCCTTGTACCTGACCGGTTCGGCAGCGGACTATTTCAATGACAGCCAACGCGATGTGCAGTTCCAGTTCGGTTACTCCAACACCTGGCGCAGGCTGAGCTACAGCCTGTCGTTGTCCCAGCAGCGCAACTGCACGCTGGAACGATGGGACTTCCGCTCGACGCCGCAATGCCAGGTTGGTCGCTCGCTTGGCCTGACCGTCTCGATGCCACTGGGCAAGTCGTCGTCCGCTCCGGTGCTCAGCGGGATGGCAACGAGGGACACGGGCGCGGGTGGTTCCAGCTACCAATCCGTGGTCAGCGGCAGCCTCGGCGAACGCCGGACCACCAACTACGCCGTATCCGCAGGCCAGGGTGGAAGCGCCCGCAGCCCACAGTGGAGCGGCAACCTGCAGACCCAGACTGCCATGGGCAGTTTCAGCGCGGGTGTGTCGGGCGGCTCCGCCGGGCAGCAACTCACCGCCGGCATGCGCGGTGCCTTGGTGTTGCACGGCGAAGGCCTGACGTTCGGACCGTATGTGGGCGACAGCTTCGCCTTGGTGAAAGCAGAAGGTGCACAAGGCTCGCTTGTGCGCGGCGGGCAGGGTGCCCGTGTGAACCGCAATGGCTTCGCGTTGATGCCTTCGCTGTCGCCGTACCGCGTCAATCGCATCGGCCTGGATCCGCAGGACATGACGGCAGATGCGGAGCTGGTGGAGACCGAACGCACCGTGGTGCCGTCAGCAGGCGCGGCATTGCATGTGGTGTTTGAAACCCTGACGGGCACGCCGCTGATCGTTCGCGCCCGCCGCGCCGATGGCAATGTGGTGCCGCTCGGCGCCAGCGTGGCCAATGAAATGGGCGCCACGATCGGCATGGTTGGCCAGGCAGGGCTGATCTATGCGCGGTCTGCCAAGCGCACCGGGCTGCTTTCCGTGCAGTGGTCGGAAACCGCCAATGGCAGCTGCTCGGTAGCCTATGATCTGGGTGCGCAAGCTCCCGGTTCCAACGCGGCTCCTGTCATCATCGAGGCCACCTGCCAGGACATGTACAACTACCAAGTGGGCGCACAATGAGCACTTTCCTTCGTTGGCTGTCTCTGGTCTTACTGTTCGCTTCTCCGCTTGCATGGGCAACCTGCTACAAGGTGGAAAGCGTTGGCAATGCCACCACCACGATCCAGACCGCGATCCGGCCGGGGGAGGGCACTGCAGCCGTCTGGGGCGGTGCCTGCGACAGCTGCAATGGGTCGCTTGGCCTGCCCAGCGTGATCAATGTCAGTGATCCAGCATTCCTGCCCTATCCAACGCTGATCGCCAGCGCGGTGGTGCCGCTCACCTTGTACGGGTCTTCCGCCGGCTACGATCCAGAGCGGGTGTTCTTCCGCTGCGCGCCGGGTGATGCGGTATACGAAATGTTCTCCACGAACGCCGACGATCTGTACAGCGGCTGGTACACCGGCGGTGACTCGGTGGGCAATTCGCTGGGCTTGCAGTCCGCATATCGGACCGCGTGGCGGAATGTGTTGCTTCGCCTGACCCATATGGAAACCGGACAGTACTTCACCGATGTGTGGGCGGAGCGCTTGCTGGAGGGACTGGATGTGGACTCACGCGGCTATCGCCTTGTGAAAGCGAAGAACCTGAGTGCTGTGCGTTCGGAGTTGTTCAGTGCGCCATTGGAATCCACGTATTACTACCCTGTCTCGCAGTCACAACGTTATCTCTACACCCAGCCAGCAGCCTATATCGCGATCAAAGGTCCGGGCCTGGCGTATCCAAACGTAGGCAAGACGCACTACGGCAACCACTACGGCTGGCACTACAACTGGCCGGGCGCGATCGGGCTGCTGAACGGGGTTACGTTGAAGCGTTATCCCACCTGCGCGGTGCTGAACGTCACGCCGCATGTCGTATTCCCACGGCTGTCGATCGCAGAGATCAATGAAGGCGTTAGCCACGAAGTTCCGTTTCAGGTGAGCTTCAAGTGCCAGACTGGTTTCACCAACAGCACGGCCAGCAATGGCACCGCCTTGGGCATCAAGGTGTCGTCCGGCGCCGCTGCTGCGGCTGCATCGCTGGGACTGGTGAATGCAAACGGCGGCATTTCCTATCTGGTATCGGACCGCTACAACGAGGCCGGCATGGCGAAGGGAGTGGGGATCCGTTTGCTGCGCGACGGCGTGGTGATGAACTTGCTGAGGGACGAAAACTCCGCCGGCGGTACGAACGCCCAAGCGCGCGGCTGGTACCCGGCCGTTGGTAGCGCTACGCAGTCCAGCGGTAGCGCAGGTGGTGTCACTCAATACAATGAGACATTCACCGCCCGGATTGAAAAACTCTCCGAAGGCACCCGACCGCAGGTAAGCGCCGGCCGTGTCGAAGCAACCGCACAGATCATCATACGGGTTCAATAATGTCCCTCCAGCACCTGCTTACCACTGTTCTGTTGCTGGCTTGCGGGAACGCGATGGCAGGCGTGACGGCCGAGCGGACGCGGGTGATTTTTCCGCAAGGCCAGCGCGAGGTATCGCTGGTGCTCGCCAATCAGAACGACTACCCGGTGATGGTGCAGACCTGGGTAGACGATGGCGACCCCAACTCCGGGCCCGACGAGGCCGAGGCGCCCGTTATTCCGTTGCCCGCGATGTTCCAGCTCGCCGCAGGGCAGCGGCAGAGTCTGAGACTCCTTTACGTAGGCCCGGCACCGACTGACGACCGTGAGTCGCTGTATTGGCTGAATCTTCTCGAGATTCCGCCCAACCGGATGGACGGCGAGGAACCGGATCCAACGCGGCTGACGGTGACGATGCGGACACAGATGAAGCTGATCTACCGGCCGGCAGCATTGAAAGCAGGGGCAGGGCAGGCCGCGGCAAAGCTCAGATTCCGGTTGGAAGCCGGGCATCTGTTTGCGGCCAATACGACCCCTTACTACATAACCGTTTCAGGGATCACGCTCTGCGGTGGCCAGCCAGCTGCAGTGGCCAACGAAGGCTTGCTGGCACCGCAATCGGACACGCGCATCACTGATTCCGTACCTGCGTGCGTGCAGCAAGACCCGTCGCTTCAGTTCACCTGGATCGATGATGAGGGAAACAATCAGGCTGGCCGGGCAACGTTGTCGGCAAAGTAAGTGTCTGCGATTGCATTCTTGAATGCAGGCACGAGTTGCAGAAAGCCTATTAGACCGGGGATTGCTGCCAGCGGCGCAGTTAAAGGGCATACCCGCTTATTTAAGTGACGCAACACTAAAATAACCGGCGATCGGCAAGGCACGTCGTGGGCCGGCACGGCCAGTGCTTGAACAGCTGCGCGAACCCCGCACGATCCAGATGCATTGGCGCTGTGGCCGCCGCTCTGTGTTGCTGTAGCTGACGCGGAACGATTGCAGCCACCTGGGCCCAAACCATCCGGGTCCAGGCTTCGTTGACCAACAGGATCAAGCCAGGCAGATGAAGCCGACCAGATAGATGCCGGTACGAGAACAAGCTGTGAAGTCGATCTGCGGGACAGGCTTCGGGGCAGCTGCACCGAAGCCGTCCGCCAAACGGCATAGCTCATAGACAGACAGCGCCAAGCCATTGAAGGGTTCTAAGCCAAGCCAGCAAGACGAACCGCAGTTGAGACCTCAGCTGGGACTGGACAAATCTGAGAGCTGGGCTGGGGTTGAGTGCTGCAGATCTCGCGGAAAGCCCACCACGACCATTCCGCTTTTACATAATATACATTATGCGAAATCGCGTAATGCACCGGCTCAGCTGGATCTGGCTCTGGATCACCTCTCACCTACCATCGCGCCCTCCTAAGGATCAGGGGGAAATTGAGGCATGAGCGACACCTACAACCTGGACAACCGTCCACCGTGCTGGGAACCGGGAACGCAATGCCCGAACAGCTGTGCCAGTGACCACTACCGGCGCGTGATCGACAACCACGTCACGCTGACAGGCCCGTGGGCTGGGTGGCGTCTGGCAGGAAGAGATCTGGTGGCCCCAAGCGGCGAACGAATTCCAGAACGCAGGCTGCGCGGCCTCTTGTGGCACGCCAGTGCGGCTGATTTACGTGACACGTCACGAAAAAAGAACGCGGCACGAAAAGCCGGTCAGCGGTCGATGGTGAAAGTAGTTGTCGTGGATCTGGGCGAATGGCGAGAACGCCATTTCGGTACCAGCGCCGGGTAACAGCGTCACCGCAGGGGCAACGCCCCTGCACCCCTAAAACAAGATGAAAAACGCGCCAATCACCATAACGAGCGCGAAAACAAGATTGATCGTTGCCATCTTTTTACGTTTGGGCATGTCACGGAAATAAAGCCCAACGCCGATAGAAATTGCACCGGCAACAACAACCAATATGGCCATGTTGACGAAAATGCGAACAACTGGAGCAAGCGCTTCCTGCATTCCTTTCTCCCCCTAGAAGAAAGGCTGGACTCTACAAGGTGGTGGTTGGTGGCGTCCACGTCTCGCCGGTATAGGCGGGCGATCGTGCGAACTGATCGGCACGCTTACCCGGCTGATACCCGATCACAGAACCGCCACCCTGCCCCTGCACTGCGCCCCAGTCATTGCCCGATGGAAATCGCCGGCAATTCGACGGATGGCCGGCAGCGCAGATAATTGCGGTCCCGATCCAAGGCTTGAATCCAGCCGTTACCCACCTTGGCGATCACGCGACCTTCGGAACAGGAAACGCCCGAAGCCTTCGCCTCAGGAGTTCCAAGAGCCGGAACTTCAATCACCGTCCTGGACGGTGTAGGGCGCCCCAGATGGGCTGACCACTCCCGCTGCAGGTCGAAATCTACGTTATTGCAGTAGATCTGCATCCACGGTTCCCAGGAGCGGACCAACTTCCGGCAATCCAACTTAGGAACGGCAACGACATTCCGCTGAGGCTCACGCACGCGAGGCGCACCACGACCGGCGCCACTATGAATCTGCTGTGCAGCCAGCGTGCCGGCGACAGCCAGCAACGCGAAACCAATAATTCCCCTGAACATTCCCCGCTCCATGCCGAATGTGTGCCGACATCATAGCGTCGAGGTTGGCGGCGTCCAGCCACCGATCTTCTTTTCGGGATTGCGGGGGAACACATCAGCCCGGCCGCCCGACACATAACCAACCGTTGAGGCTGCTGGCCCCGATTGCTGCACGACACTGGGCGAGGCTTGGCGGGATTGTTGCTCCCCTGCCCCGTATGGCGTCTGCTGGCCCGCAGGCGCCGCGTTAGGCTGCTTGAAGGGGTTGTATGGCTCGCCCCAGCGGGCAATGTCACGACATACGTCATCGCGCAGCACGACGCGAGTGGTTTGCTCAGTGACACACCGACAGCTGTTCTCAGTGCTCATGCAATACACGTGCGGATCTGACACCACCGGACGATTGAGGTACGCCGGCGCTGACCACGGCACGTCCTGGACAAGCGGTTGAAAATTGGCGATGTACTGTTCGCCCGTGGCTATCGTCGGCGCTGTCCCAGACGAGGCAGAGGGCGCCAAGCCTGCCGACGACGCCTGCGCGGCAGGCGTCTTTCCGGCCGGCTCCGCGCCCTTCGCCAAACTGGTATCGCGGAAGACTGCAAACCACGCGCCACCCATCAGGAGCGCTGCAATCGGGCCAATAATGAGCGCCTTCTTCACCAGCGCCGGCATCTGATACTTGACCGTGTGCGTCTGCGCCGAGTCATAGCAAGCAAAGAATTTCGGCTTGAACTTGTAAACCTCATAGTCGTAGCTGCGCTTGATCGTCGCCAGCTTCTGCCGCACCACGTCCATGACCTGGTTATCGCGGAACAAGAAGCTTTCCTGCCGACCAGCACGACGCAGCAGATGTTCGTGATAGCCAACCAGCCCGCGCAGATACGTGTCCAGGTAGTTGGGCTGCTGCGTCGCCAGAACCAGACGAATGCCGTCGTGACGGATCTTGTTCATACGAACAAACTCCGGAGCCTCGCCGCCGCGCCTCTCCGGAAAGAACGCCTGTGCTTCATCCACGAACATGATTGCACCGGCAGGCAGCTCGCGCCATTTGCGGGCGTCTTCCCACATCGTGACGCCAGCGACTTTCAGACCGTCGATATTGCACGCAAAGACATGCTCTCCCTTTTCAACCAGCTGACAGATGGCTTCCGCCATGCGCAGTGATTTACCAGCACCCGGAAGCCCCGTGAGAAGTGAAATGGCCGCAGTGTCACCGATCATGTGGCTTGGTTCCTGCGCTGAAGGAAGATGCGTTCGGCGCCCTTGATGCCGTAAGCGCTCAGAATGATAGAAACCCCTGTATCGATGCCGAGCGCATGCACCCACGCAGCAATGCCAGCTGGCACCGAACTCCATGCGTTCTGCGCGTACTCGATGATCGGGTTGTAAATGAACTTCTGAGCCACGAAGCCAAGGCCGACAGCAGAAAGGAGGCGACCAAGCCATATCGCCGACTTCAGCTTCATCAGCTTGTGAATGGTGTCGCCGAAGTTGGCGAAGAAGTCATTTGCAAAGCTCTTTGCCCAGTCGAACATCAAATTGACCTCCCAACAATGAACATGGCCATGACCGTGCACATGGCAATAATCACCATGCGAATCGCTGCGATAGCGTCATAGAAGCCCTGAGGAACTTCCCATGCCTGACCCTCAATAGTGATTCCGGTTGGCAGCAGATTTCCCCCGCCGGCAACACTGATTAGGTCCCGGCGAAGGGTCAGGCCAGAACCACCGTCTTCCCCTCCCCATATGCCCTCAACGACACCAGCGTCGTCACCATTACTGCCACCGATTCCCGCAGCGCGGGATGCCATGCCCTCGCCCATCGCCTGCATCGCGCAACGCTGTTTCCACTGCTGTAGAAGCTGGGAATAGGCCTCTGCCTTGCAACTCTTACCAGCGCAAACGGGCACGTCGTTATTGCCGCAGCCATCACCATTGGTGATTTCACTGGAACGGCTGTTGCATTCGATCTTCCACGTGTAGCGCAAGTGCAGGCATTTGAGCGTATCCCCGGTGCATGCTGGCGCAACCTCACAATTACCGCTGTCGCTGGCTGAGTCGCCCTCGCCGTTCTCCCCTTTGTCACCCTCGCCCTTCTGCGGTGTGCCGTTGCCGCTGGTGTTGCCTGTGCCATCCGTCTTGTTGTCGCCCGTTGAGTTCTTGGCCGTACCGCCCGGAACGGTTCCATAGTTGGTGACGTTGTAAGTCGTACAGGTGTTGTTGATGCACGCCGTCGCCTGATGCCCTTCCTTGCGTTGCCAATCCTTGTCTTCAATGCTCACGCTGGGCGGCGTAACAGGTTCCCCGGTTTTGCTCTTTACCTGGGCATCACTTCCATCGACCTTCTTGCCAGCCTCTTGCGGTTGCCAACAGAACGTTTTGCCAGTGGATGCGGTCGCACAGTACTCGCCATTTGGCTTGTGGCAAGCAGTTTGCCCACCACCTAACGCCGTGCACTCAGGCTCGCTAGGCTTGGGCTGCTCATCCTTATTTTCCCGGGTATCAATGGCATCGCCTGTTGCCTGCGATTGGCAAATGTCACCGGTGTAGGAGGCGTTCCGCCTGCCATAGAGCATTACGCCGCCGGGCTGAGAGAAAGAAACGTTTTCTTGATACAGCTTGCAGCCAGCGACACAACTCGGCCACGGCATGGGACTTGCTGCGGCTTTGTCGCCCGGAGGGAACGTGGAATTACGCTTAGTACATTTCGCATCTACCGGATACGCATAGAACTGCTTCGTGTTTTCTTGGCACCGGTAGTCGATATTTCCACTGAATCGATTTCTTACTATGCAGACGAAAAAGCCGAAATCCGCATCGCCACCCGGATCACACGTTGGCTGGTTGTAACCTTCCGCGTAACTCGAATAAACCACTTTCGCCCGCTCATACGCAATCTTTGAATCACGCATGCAAGCGGAATAGGCTTCACCTTGGTCACCGAAATAGACAGTCGAACTTGATGAAAGCTGCGCATGAGCACGCCCAGCAAAGAGCGCGGTCAACAACGCAATCGTGATCCACCCTAACGCACGTCTCAACACCACCCGACCCACGAACCGCAGCGCCGGATGCATCAGTTCCACCCGCTCGCGCAGACGTGGGACATGTGGATCAGAAACACCAACAGGATTAGCCCTTCCATATAGCCTCCGGTAAGAAAAAGGGAGGGTTTCCCCTCCCCTTTTAGTGACGCATCACGATTACTTGCCGCCGATCAGGCCCAGGGCACGCAACGTCCAGCGACCCAGCGCGAAGGCTGCGAGGATCGACACACCGATGGCGACATAGGTGGCCACCTTGCTGATGATCTCGGCGCCATCGAAATCGGCACCCTGCGCCATCGCAAAGCCCGGCAGAGCCATCAGGGTTGCTGCGCCCATGTAGGCAGCGGTTTTGGCCTTGCTGGCCACATTGGAAACGGTCTTGCGCATTGCACTTACTCCTCTATGGATTTTGGATTCAGCAGTCCTTTCACGACTGCCAATGTCATCAGGCCGATGAAGTACGCCGACCCAACCATCGCGGCCTGTTCGATGTCGGGAAGTGGTGTGGTCCAGTCGGTTTGATCAACCCACTGCTGGACCTCGCATTGCTGCGTTAAATCGTTGAACTCGGTACAGGTCAGGACCTTTGCCATCAGCGGCGCCGACGGTAATCAGCAACGGCTGCTGCGATACCCGCGCACACCAACACACCGAAGCAGAAGCCAATCGACAGGAGGTGCCACGGGGATGCGGTGACCAGGTACTCGGCCATGGATTACGCCTTCGTCGGTACGGCGGCGTGCGGCTTGGTGCCGAGCGGAATCAGATCCACGTAACGCTTCAGCGTCAGATCACCGAAGGTGCCCAGCGCGAAGCTCTTGGGATCGATGTCGTATTCACCGGGCGGGTACGCCGGACGCTGACCGAGGCCGACGCGGAACGGCAGTTCGAACCCATTGCCCAGGTCAAGACCAACGGTCTGCGAACGCATGATGCTGTTGGTCTTGGTGTTGTGCTGCTCTTCGACGGCAGCGGTCTTTACGCGGCAAATCGGCATAGTTCTTCTCTCACGAATTGATGGAGTGGCTCACCCTTGGCTATGCCGCGAAATCTCCCCGGGTGGCCGTCACGGAGTACGCGGGCCTCTACAAGGTCGGACCAGCTATCGCCGAACGCTTTGTAGAGGACATTGAGGATTGGCCCTGCCGAACGGTTGAGCCACGCGACGGCGGCTTCGGCGGAGCATTCAACTTGCTTGCGGATCGTCTTGAGGCGGGTACACACGCCCTCGATAAGCTCCGCAATGACGCTGTAACCGCCACGCAGGTACGACGCGGGGGTGAGCAGTACATCGAGATCAACGTCAACGTGCTTGCCATACAGGCGCAATTCGACGCGGGTCCACGGTGACGAAGGCAAACCCATCTGCTTGCCCTTCTCGTACACGCAAAGCTCTTTGTGGCCCTTGCCACCCACGTAGAGCGTGCAACCGGTGTTGTGGCCCTCATCGCTGATGAAGCGGTGGCGTGGTGGACAGCCGCCCTGGGCAAAGTCACCGGCAGCAGCACGCTCACGCAGAGCGTGAACATCAATGCGCTCGCCTTCGTAATCATCGTGGGCGACGTCAACGCGGCTGATCTTGGCGCGGAGCGTGTTGCACTCGCGGTACACCACGTCCCAACGTGTGACCCATTTGCAGCCAGCACCGGAAAGGCTGATGCAGATGGTTTCCTTGTTGCCGCCCAAACCGACATGCCCGACCAACTCCCCGTCGCGGTCAATGAGAACTGCGCTCAACGGGTAGAAATTCCACTGCTTTTTGCGGATCGCCCCGGCGCGGACTTCGCCGCGAAAACCGAAGATGCGGTAAAGCAACAAATCCAGCTGCGTGCATCGCACTTCGTCAGCAGCTTCAAACGGAAAGACGATGGTCAAAAAGTCGATGATGGCTCCCTGTTCTTGGGAAACCGACTTTTGGCCCGTGTTACTCCCCGGGCCAATTTCCGCCACCTGACCCTTTTCACCAGTGCCCGCTGGGGAAAACCTCCCCTTGGAGCGAAGGCGAAGCACATCACCGCGCTGCGCAGCAGGCGGCAGCATGGCAATGGCGAGGCGGTCAGTGACGTTGACGACGCAGCGCGTGCGCTTACCAGCAGCGACACAATCCCACTGCGGCTCAACGTGGGCGATGGCTTGGACATCGGCGTCCAGGTGGGAGGGCACATCAGTCACGGCGCACCTGCCGTTTCAAATCAAGCCACTCCGCAGCCAGTTCAACCAACCTCTGCGACTGCTGATCCTTGCCAGCTGCCAAGGCTTCAAATGCCAGCACCATGATTTCTTCGGCGACAACGTCACGATCAGCCACGACGCGCCCCCATGTAGAGGCGGAACCACACGTAGAGCACGAGAGGAACGAGGAAGATCATCGGATGACCTCCGCATCGAAGTAGTAACCGCTGGTGGCGTCAGCCATCTGCTCGGCGCGATGCTCGGCAGCGGCAGTGGTGTCGCATAGTTCCGAGTACGCGAATTCAGCACGTGCCTGGGCGACCAGCTGGTCGGCGCGGTACGCGGAATCAACACGCGACTTCCGGCGACGGACTACCCAGTCGATCAGACCGACCACGCCAAGCGACAAGGCCAGCAATGAAGCGATCAATGCGATGACAGCAGCTGTGTGCATGTGCACCCCCTCCCCCAGCCCTAGATCCCGCACCCGGCTCTAGGGGAGACCGGGGCGGGAGTCCTCAGCCCGAGGACTGAGCACGTTGTACTCTGGGTGAGGACTAAGGTCAACAGGGTGAGGACTCGTGGACGTCAATTTCCTTCTGGATCGCTGCAAAGAACAATCCGGCGCTGCTACTGACGGGGAGCTTGCGAAGCGCTTAGGCGTTTCAAAACAAGCGATGTCGAGCTATCGAAAAGGCGCACGCCTGCCCGATCCAGTCGTATGCGCAACGATTGCAGGACTGTCGGGAATTCCCCTTGCGCGGGTGCTTGGGATAGTGGGCGAAGCGCGAGCAATAAGCTCTGATGAGAAGGCCGTATGGCGCAAGTTGGCCGCTACTGCAATGGCCCTAGTGATAGGTGTCGGCCTCGCCTCCCCTGCGCACGTACAGGCGGCAGAACCGGGGCATTCAAGCGCCCACGTTCTATACATTATGCGAAATGGTTGATGGGCCGGCTCCGATGGATCTGGCTCTGGATCTCTTCTCACCTACTGTCAGTTTTTTTAGTTCGTGTCCTTTTGCGTAGGATCGCGCCCCTCATTGATTTCATTGGGTAATTTCCACTGCTCATGGACACCATCCTAAGTAACCGCTAGCTCTTTGGTTTCTTCTGTCTAGAGATTGCGGGCTTCAATTTCCTCCGAAGAGCTGCTTCGATTGCTGCGGGCATTTTGGCTAGCTGTTCTTCCAAGACATCAGATCTCGCACGTTGCTTGTCTGCTTCCTGAGATGCCGCAGCAGTTGCCTTCTGCGCAGCCTTCAAGGCTGCGGTCAGCGATTTCTCCGTGGCTACGTAGTGCTTTTCAGAAGACGCCAGCTTGGCTTTCAGGTCCTTGGCACCTTGGCAAATCTGGTCGATTTCCCGCAATGAATCGCCCAGGATTTCGTAGACACCTCGCAGCCATAAACTATGGCTTAGGCGGAGGTGGTTATGAGCACGAAGCGTTACACGGATGAGTTCAAGATCGAGGCGGTTCGACAGATTGTCGAGTA
>Ga0308157_10000674_pt1 | contig 97650 bp, 110 predicted proteins | sample PhyBR1_FD_201035 | JGI IMG/M metagenome (GOLD analysis project Ga0308157, IMG submission 201035) | Phyllosphere microbial communities from UC Gill Tract Community Farm, Albany, California, United States - DLSLB.R1 | ecosystem: Host-associated > Plants > Phyllosphere > Unclassified | place...
GGTTGCCTTCATGAAGATGATCGGCTCAGGCGGAACGGTAGCACCCGTTTCAGCCGCATGGTCGGAATAGTTGAGACCGATGCAGATGAACTTGCCGGTGCCAGCAACGCATGGACCAAGGCGCGGATTGCCGTCAACCTTTGGCAGAGAATTCACATCGAGGGAACCGAGCTTGGCAAGCGCTTCAGGGCTCAAAGCAGCACCCGACAGATCGCTCACATGAGCAGACAGATCACGGATATTGCCGTCAGCATCGAGAAGGCCCGGCTTTTCGTGACCGGTTTCGCCATAGCGAAGAAATTTCATGAGTTTACTCTTTTGTGAGGATAGAATTGGCAGCTCGGGATAGAGTATTTCTGGATTAAGTTGAATCATCAGAAATGCTCTATCTTTTTGTTTTTACGCACATCTTGGTCCGAAAACCGGTTCCCATTTTTCGAGATGTGCTCTAGATCGTCCAGCCACCCATCCGCTTCAGAGAATAGCTTCATCGGGGATGGTTAGGAGATTTCATTTGCCATAAGCCTCGAGAAGATTTCGGTGGCGTCCGAAGGAGCAACGTTGAACTGCAATGTTGATGCAGTTAACTAACTTTTGTTGCGCAAAGGCGCGCGATAAAACCCCTGCGGGGTCGAATGAAGAGTGGCTTTGCAACTTGGTGGAGCACTAAAGATCGGCGATTTTATTGAGTATATGTTGCCGAGTGCATTCAATGTGAAATTGATATTACCGTTAGATTTCAAATAGGTAGAAAATCGCATCAAGCTCTCTGAGATAATGGTCTCAATCTGAAATCACTTTGGGATGATTTTCCAATCCATAGCCGCCATTTTCCTTGTGTCACTCGCAGCATTGATCCGCATCGGCGGAACTAGAACAGCGAGAAATGCCGCGCTCTTGAGCGCCATCAGCACGGAAGGTTTAGCGTCAATGTCGATTGTCGAATACAGGAACTCCCATAGCGATTATGACGTCTCGGCAGACCTGGAGTTTGAAAATGCGGAAAAACTTGCTCCACAAATTCTTATTCCAATCTGGTTGATGATGGTTCTCGGCTGCCTGATATTTTGGATTGCCGCCATCCGGTTTGGCATATCCGTACTTTAACACGAGAATTTATATTCCGCTGCTGTGGGCGCGGGATAGTCGAGACGGTTGTACAACAACCAATGAGCGAGGCCTCGGATCCCTCAAACGGCTGAGGTCTGGCACTCCCGACCGGCATTGGCAAGCCCCCGCAACCCCGTCGGTCGGGAGCCATTTTTACCGTCGATTTGTTCGACACTAATCATGCACTGACAACGCAAACGGATGGAAGTCAAAATGAAAAAGTTGATCGTATCTACAATCGCAGCTTTGGTTCTTGGTACTGCCGCTGTGTCGGCTGCCGAACTGGAAGAGAAAAACATTTCGCTGGCAACTGCCAATGAAATCGCAAGTGAAGCCGTTAAGGCTTGCGCTGCTAAAGGCTATAACGTCTCTGTTTCGGTTGTTGACCGTGCTGGGCTGCTCCGCTCTCTGATGCGCGCAGACAAAGCTGGTCCACATACGATTGAAGCATCGAAGGCCAAGGCATTTACCGCTGCTTCATCACGTGTTCCGACCAGCATGATGGCTGAGAATGTTCAGAAGAACCCTGGTGCAGCTCAGCTCGTTTCAATTCCTGGTTTCCTCGTTTTGGCTGGTGGTGTGCCTATCAAGATTGGCGATGAAACCATTGGTGCGGTCGGCATCGGTGGCGCGCCTGCAGGCAACATCGATGAAGCCTGCGCAGTTGAAGCGCTCGATAAGGTCAAGGGAAAACTGAAGTAAGGTTAGAAGAAATTGAAGGCAGCATATGACGTGCTGCCTTCAAGATTCAAGGCCAACTAAATATCTTAAGCAAGTATTATCAGTCCTCAAGCAATATGTAGTCGCGCTTGCGATCTCGATCTGGCGAGGGAAAATCTAATGATTAATATCGTTAGTCTTCTTGTTTTATCATCGCTTTTCTGGGGTGCGTCTACCGATGATGGTGTCGCATATACCAGCTCAATGGAATTGCAGAAGCTTGAAGAAACGCTGCTTCTCAGCTTGCCCGTATCCCGTCACAACCAATTTCATGAAGCAAAATCTGCATGGCGAACCTATAGGGATATTGAGTGTCACTATAGAGAGCTAAACTTTCCCATGTTAACCACAGTCGAAGAATGCAGCCGTTCAATGGTTCATGAACGAGCAATGGAAGTGCGCCATCACTTGCGATGGCTACATGGCTTGCCCGGCAATGTGCAGTGAAAATCCGATGTTGTTGCGTTTCTTTTGTTATTAGTTTTAGTGTTTACTGCCCAGCTCAGAAATGCATGCTCTCGGGAGACAGATGGAACGTCTGACCAAAATCGATCATCGGACGATGCGAACCTATTGGTTTGCTGCGGCATTTGTCATTCTGATTGCGTCGCTTGGTGCAACGACGATCATTTATCGTGACTATACAAATCGTATAGACAGTGCAGGCCAGCAGGTCATGTCGTTGGCGCAAGCTCTTGCCGAATACACGACGCAGGTCTTCGCAAAACTCGATGCGCTCAGCCGAGCAGTTATGGAAGATCGGGCTGACAGAATTGTCTACGAAGGTCTGTTATCCGAAGTTATGCGCCGCCGCGCTGCCGCCGAACCAGCCGCGATGGGAATTGCGATAGTCGATAGAGCTGGTCGTGTATATGCGAGCGGCATGGACGATTATCCGATCGGTAGGGACCTGAGCGGCACGGTTGACTTCGAAGTTTTAAGCAGGCCAGGCGCTTCTGATTTTTACATCAGTAAACCTTATAAATCCGACTTGAGTGTACCAGGCGATTTTAACGGATGGGTCATGAGTTATGCCCGCCGTATCAGCGACAGTAGCGGCAGTTTCAATGGCTATGTTCTCATCGTCGTGGATGAGGCCTACGTCAATGGCTTCTACAGCCAATTCGATCATCAACCCGGCATGGTTTTCGGATTGATGGGAACGGATGGCACAATTCGCGCAGCGAGCTCGCCCGCTGTGGTCGGGCAAAATGTTGCATCCTATATTCCAGAGCAATTGGCAGCTGGTAAGGGCATCAGAATTAACCCTTCAGTCAAAACAGGCATGGAACGGATATTTGCCTATTACCGTTCATCCGCCGCACCGTTAGTGGCTTATGTCGGCCTGCCGACTGAACCAATCTATAAAGCTTGGTTGACCGCGTCTTCTGTTATCGTTGCAGCACTTTTGGCCCTCTTTGCCGCTCTTGGTGTTCTTGGCGTCATTCTCGGCAAATACATGCGCAACAGAAGCTCGCTTATGAATGTGATGATCGAAGCCGCGCACCAACGGCGAGAAAAGGAATTTCTGGAAACTATTGTCAACACTGGCGGTGTTTTGATGGCTGTAACGGATGCCGAGGGGCGCTTTATCGTCGCAAACCAAGCTATGAATGAACTTTTCCCGGAGATCGAAACGTCGAAACTGGAAGCGGGCGCGATTTCACAGCCGCTTGGTGAAAAGCTGTCGTCCGTCACAGACAACCTCCCTTGGCAGGCCGTTAAAAATATTGTTCTGGCAGATGGGCGAAAGCGCGCTATTTCCTGGTCTGTCTCTCCAATTAAAACGAGTGACGGCACGATTAAAAACCTTGTTGCTGTGGGTTTGGATATCACCGAGCGGCGTGATGCTGAACTGTCGATCTATCAGGCAGGAAAGCTCGTTACGCTGGGCGAAGTCGCAACCGGCATTGCCCATGAAATCAACCAGCCTCTCGCAACCCTTGCAATGGCAGTCGACAATCTTCAAGCACGTGTTTCCGGCGGTAATCTTGATCAGACGATGATTGTTGATGGTCTCGATATTGCGAGTAAGCAGATCGATCGAGCGGCCAATATCGTCCGCCATATGCGTATTTACGGGCACCGCAGTGATGGATCGCTGCGTGCGGTTGATCCGGTGGAAGCTATCGAAGGGGTGCTTGCCATTGCTGGCACGCAGATTGAAAACCAACACATCTCAATCCGGAAAAACTATCGTGCTGGTGATTACCAGATGATGGCAGATCTTGTTCTGATAGAACAGATTGTTTTGAACCTGCTTCTTAATGCAAGAGACGCCATTCTGGAAAATCGCCCGCAAGATGGCTCTCTCAAAGATAAAAGTGGCGACGACTTCATTGCCATCAGCGTTGGGGGATCCGCGGTTAATATGATTACAATTGCGGTGGAGGATTCTGGTCAAGGTATTCCTGCGGCCAACTTGGACCGCTTGTTCGAACCATTCTTCACGACCAAGCCTGTTGGCAAGGGAACCGGGCTAGGCCTTTCACTCAGTTATGGCATGGCGCGTGATATGGGTGGTCGGCTGGAAGCAGGCAACGGTGCCAAAGGTGCACAGTTTCGACTTATCCTTCGTGCCGCCAAGCACGTTGCGGGTGAAGGAAGCAAAGAATGAACAACACACCGTCTAACATCACCGTTCTTTTGATCGATGACGAAGAAGCCTTGCTCGACGTTTTGGGCACGGCATTGACAGACGCTGGATATAATTGCCTGCGTGCATCAGCGGCTATTGCTGCCCTCAAACTGCTCGATAGAACACCAGAGATCGACGTTGTTGTTAGTGATATTCGTATGCCGGGAATGGACGGCATAGAGTTACTTCGGAATATTCGGGAGCGATACGCGGATCGAAACTGGTTGCAGGTTATTTTCGTGACCGGTCATGCGACGCTCGATAATTCGGTCGAAGCCTTGCGGCTTAATGCGGTCGATTTCCTGCATAAGCCCGTAAGGCGCGTGCCGTTTCTGGAATCTGTGGGGAAGGCTGCTTCAAAAGCTTTTGAGCTGAGAGAAAAGGCTTCACAATGGTCGCAAGGTCACGAGCGATTGTCACGGCTGATGCAAGAGGCACAACAACTGGGCGCCATGTTGGAAACGCTCCAGCCATTGACGCCAAATAATATGTTGTTGGGGGATCGATCAACGTTGGTGTCGTCCGATAAAGCGCCGGACGAATTTGCAAATGTCCCGTCGAAAGAGAGAATGCTTGAGCTTCTTCGCATTAGGGACATCAAAACACGCTATTTTTCAGACAAGCTATTTGTCGATCCTGCTTGGCACATGCTGCTCGATTTGATGGAAAATCATCTTCAGAATAAGCAGGTTTCTGTCTCCTCGCTTTACATCGTGTCGGGTGTGTCGGCAGCGACCGCATCGCGCCGTCTCGAAGAGATGGACGGCGTTGGTCTGGTTCGCCGTTGGCTCGACCCGGACGATGGAAGACGTCAGTTTGTGGCATTGTCTGAACGTTCAATAGAACTCATGACGTCTTACCTCTCTGCTCTTGACCAGCAAATGCAGAAGAAGCCGCAATAAACGTGCGGCTTTCGTTTTCATTCCGAATTGAATAATAATATTTGATATCAAATACATAAAGAGAATATTCTTATAATCCTCCTGTTCCCTCCCGTTATGAAACCATCTTCGCGTGAAGTTTAGGCATTTCGCAGCCATTTACACTGTGACCGGCAAGTTCATGTGAAATTAATTCTCCAACATGCGCACTTTCGGTCGATGGCGGACGATGCGCTGGACGGGGTTCGAATTATTTCACACCCAGCTCCGATGCTTGTCTCTCGTAGAACCAGACCGATGGTGGTCTGGAACGTTTCCGCGAGAATGCGGACATGCGAAGGATTCTGAAATGCTGAAGCAGTTCCACACACTGATTACAAGCGCCGCCCTGGCAGTTGTCACAGCTGGCACGGTATTTGCTGCCGACCCAACCCTACCCAACGGTGCTACATCGCTGCGCGAGCAATATGCCGATTGGACCGTGCTCTGCGGTATTGCCACCGATGGCGACAAGAAAACCAAAGTTTGCTCCATGCAGCAAGAGCAGGTGCGTCAGGTCAAGAATGGCCCAAGCCAACGTGTGCTTGCCGTTGAACTGCAGCCGAAAGACACAGGACTTGAAGGCGTGTTGGTTTTGCCGCTTGGCCTCAAGCTCGACAAAGGCACGACGCTGAAAATCGACGAAGGCAAAGCATCGGATGCAAGTTCATTCCGCACGTGCGTGTTTGCAGGCTGCATCGTCGATATCAAGGCAGACGACAAGATGGCCGCAGCGCTTAGCAAAGGCAAAGTGCTTTCGGTGAAAGCCGTCACGGATGAAGGCAAGGATGCCGACTTCTCAATCTCGCTCAATGGTTTCCAGAACGCGCTCAATCGCGTCGGAGAGTTGACCAAGTAACAGATCACAGAGCTTCCGTCAGCCACCACACAAGTTGACGGTTGGTGACTGGAAGAACTGAATTCCCGCCGGTTCTCAGTTCTTCCAGTCTACAGGCTCATGATTTCCCAAATTCTGACCGCACTCCCGACCTGCCAGTTTGGGACAGGAACCCGTGCGTCCTTTGCCTGCAAAGTCAGGCTTCTCGAAAGGAATTAGAAATGCCAATCCCCCATGGCAAAAATCAGCGGAGTGCAATCCGCATTTCAATTACAAAACTCTGCCTGTCAACGGCCATTCTGTCGGTTCTCGGCGCGCCTGCAATGGCGCAGGCCGTTGTCGCTGATGGAACAACTGCAGTTATTCCTGCAGATACGGCAATTGTAACGAACGGACAGTATGCTGCGGGCGCAGGTCTGCACGCTTTGAATGGCGGCTCTATTGTTTCCTCCGGCCCTTTGTCCATATCGGCTACGAATTTGAACGCTTATGCTGTCTATGCTCAAAGCGGCGGTACCATTGATATCAGTGGTGCAACGATCAGCTCCAACCGAGGTAATGTTATTGGTGCATTTGCCAATGGAGCGGGCTCCCACATAAGACTGTCTGATTCAACGATCAGCTTGTCCGCAGCGCGCGGGATGAGAGCCCAGGCTGGCGGCAGCATCGAAGCAAACAATGTAAACATATCCAATAATGGTGCCAATAATGCCGGTGTGAATGTGACAGATACCGGTACGCTGGTTATTTACAATGGCGGCTCGATAACAACAGGGGGCGCTAATAGTTATGGCATTGATGCCCTCAACCAGTCGCGTGTTGAAACAAGCGATGTGACGATTAAAACAAGTGGCAACGGAGCTTATGGTCTGCGATCATCCGGAAAAGGAACCGCTATCATCGCTAATGGGGGCACCATTTCCACCGCAGGAAGCTCGGCATTTGGTATTGCAGCGCGTAATGGCGGCCGAGTGGACGCCACCAATGTCAATATCAGTACGACTGGCGGTAGTGCAGTCGGCGCGTATGCTCTGGGTAATGGTTCGATCCTTAAATATACCGGTGGCAGTATTACAACGACCGGCATTGCTTACGCGCTTGCTGCGGCTGATGGTGCACAGCTTGAAGCATCAGATGTAATCATCAATACTTCCGGCGTGAATGCAAATGGCCTTCTTGTTTCTGGAAACTCCGTTGCTGTCATTGCTGGTACCAGCATTAAAACTTTGGGCGACAATGCGCGCGGCGTCGAAGCGCATTCCGGCTCGACTTTGTCCGTTGGCGACACAACGATCTCCACTTCGGGCAAGACTGCACACGGTGTTGCTGTCTCAACTGGTGGTACTGTCACTGCTACAAATGTCTCGGTAATAACGACAGGGGAGGGAGCGTTTGCAGCTGTAGCATCCGGCGAGGACTCACTAATGAATATTTCAGGTGGTAGTTATCTGAGTGAGGGTACCGATACGCATGCGATTCGTGCGATTCGCGGTGCTACACTCAACATCAACGATGAAGATGCAGCACTCAACACGCGCATCACCACAACCGGTGAGCAGGCCGCAGGCATTTATGCCGAGAGTGGAGCCACAATCAACGCATCAGGTGTCGATCTGAGAACGTTTGGCAATCGCTCGCACGCGGTCGTCGCAGAGACAGGAAGTACAATTAATCTGGTCGGCGGTGGGTTTAATCCGCTTGGTAACGGTGCTCATGGCGTTGTGGCGTCGGGTGGTAGTACGGTCACCCTGGCCGGCTCGATCTTCCAGGTGTTCGGTGAAGATGGTCACGGTATTTCTTTGGCAGACGATAGCACTATTGTCGCCGATAACTCTTACATCAGTTCTTATGCTTCGGCTCTGAAAACCGAGAGCGGCAACGCTGTTTATGATCTCCGGAATGGAACCACGGTCGTGGGTACATATGGCACAGTCCTGACCGGAGCTGCAGGATCGAACACAACGTTGAAGGCGGACGACAGGGTTGCACTGTCCGGCGATATGATTGCCGAAGCGTCGGATACAGTAATCGACGCTTCACTGTCGAATAACAGCCGGTGGTTTGGTGCTGCCAAGGGTGTGACGACAGTTGCTGTGGATGGTACTTCCTATTGGCTTATGACCGGCTCGTCTGATGTTGGTTTGCTTACCAATGACGGTACGGTTGAGTTCGACGCTGCCAATCCCTACAAAACGCTGACCGCAGCCACACTTAATGTGAATGGTGGTTCGTTCATTCTCAACACCAAACTCAATGAGGGTGGTGCTGCGAGTGAAACCGATAAGATCGTTGTGACTGGTGATGCGAATGGTACTGGCATGATCAATATTCGCAACAATGGTGGGACCGGCGCCTTTACTGGCAATGGCACAACCGACGGCATTCAGGTTGTTGAGGTTGGCGGTGCAAGTGACGCGGAATTCCAGCTTGGTTCGGCAGCGGTCGTTGGTATCTATGATTATCAGCTGAAGAAGGCCGACGGCCAGAACTGGTATCTGCAGACTGAAGGCGACGATGTCGTTGACCCGGGCGATGGCAGCGGTGGAAATCCCGGTCCAGGCAATCCGGGCGGTGGCGATAATGGCAGTGGTGGCGAAAATCCGGGTACCGGTCATGTGGTCGATATCGTTCCCGGTTACAATATCGCTCTGTCTGCTGCGCAAAACCACGTGTTGACCACGCTCGACACGTTCCATGAGCGCTTGGGCGAACTGCGCTCAGAAGATTTGCAGGATGGCTTTCATGCCTGGATGCGCGGTATCGGCAAGACCGGCTCTTATTCGCCAAAGAGCATCACTGGTTATAATGGCCATGGGTTTGACATGACCACGGCCGGTGTGCAGATCGGTGCTGACTATTCAAAGGGTGATGTCTTTGTGGCTGGCGATAAGCTCACAGTCGGCATCTTTGGAGAATATGCGAATTCGAGCTTCGATGTTCGTGGCCGCACAGCCGATGGTTCGATATCCTCAAAAGGACTTGGTGGTTATGTGACCTGGCAGCAGAAAGCTCCAACTGACCGTAAGCCTGGAACGGGCGCCTATGTAGATGCCGTCGTCAAGCAAGACTGGCTCGACTTTGGCGTGAATGCCAAGTCTGTATCGGGTTTTGATCTGCGAAATGGCTATAAGGGCAAGGCAACCTCCGCGTCTATTGAAGCAGGCTATGGCTTTGATCTTGGCAACAATGTTGTGCTGCAGCCACAGGCTCAGCTGACCTGGTCAAAGATCAAGGCAGACAGCTTCACTGATCCCTACGGCATTGCTGTCCATGGTCAGGAAGCGGAATCGCTGATCGGTCGTGTTGGTGTGCGTCTTGAAAAGACCTTCTATTTCGGTGGTGAAGAAGAGACGCTTGGAGCTGCCCCCGCCAAGCCGATGAAGCCTGCTAAGAACGCGAAGGGCAAGAAGGGTGCAAAGGCAAAGACGGTTATTGCTCCTCTGCCGGAGGCTCCTAAAAAGAAGAAGTTCGTGAAGTCCGTTACGACCTATGCGGATGCTAACGTCAGGCGTGAGTTCAAGGGCAAGAATGGCCTTGTGGCTTCAGGCACTGGCATCGGTAATGATATGGGTGGCACACGTTATGATGTCGGTGTTGGCGTGGTTGCCCGTGTTTCGGAAAATGTCAGCCTGTTCGGCCGCGGTGCTGTCGAGTTCGGTGGTTCCACCAATGTCGCTGGCAAGGTTTCGGGTGGTCTCAAGATTACCTGGTAATTGATCCGAGACTTTATTCTCAAGATAAAAAAGGGCGCTCTACCCAATGGGGAGCGCCCTTTTTCTTACCCGGACGACTTCGAACACTGCATGACTAGTGCAGCAGGAAGCGTCATAACGGGAGGTGTCCATTAATTGGTAATGGACTTGTTCAGTTTCAAGACCTCAAAGATCGAAACGGCTTACATAACGGCCAAGGCATCAAGAAGGACCGTTTCAGTTCCGGTCTTACCGGACTTGAAAAAGAACCGGGTATGATGATTATCATCACTCTCGCAAAATCCCGTCCCGATACCGTTATCAGGAAACGCGCGAAGCCGCTGCAAGCCAAGACGCTTTATGACGCCTCCGGATGTTTCGCCACCCACCACAATAAGCTTGTCTATGCCAAGTTCGGAAACGGCTGCAGCCAGTTCCGATATCAGCCGCTCGCCTTTTTCACTGGCGCCGCGAACACCAAGCTCGGCCTGAATTTCCTTCACGCGCGTATCGTGTACTGTAGTGGATATAAGATAAGGCTGATTTCCATGGTGAGCTTTCGCCCATTGCATTGATTTTGAAACCATCTCTTCAACGCTACCATCCTTTATGAGGTCAAGCGTTAACACTGGATGCTTTGCGGCAAAGACAGCAATCTGCCCATCTGCAATAGGTCCAACGGTTCCAACCAGTACGGCTGCGGTGCCGTTGCTCGGTGATGGCGGCGCAACAGATATGGCTGGTTTGGGTGCGAAACGGTCGATCCCAAGCTGGATGAGAACGGCGTCAGAACTGACCATTGTCGGTTGCGCTCTTGCCAGTTCTGCAGCGATTTTGACATCGCCATCATCGCTTGCATCGACGACGCAGTAGCAGGTGCCACCTCTTGCCATCGCATCAAGATGTGCTTGTGCGGCCTCTCTGCCTTTGAGCAGAACGGAGTGGGGCAGAAGGCCGACAGGTTCGGCTGTCTGCTTGCCGATGAAGCGTACCATGTCTGGATCGTTCATCGGGGTGGCAGGGTCATAGCGTTTGACAGATTCGGAGATGAGACGGCTTCGGTAGAAGAGATAGCCTTGATGTACCGTAGCATTGAACTTTGGGAAGCCGGGGCAGAACAATAGGCTGCTTGGATTGTAGCGCGCACGCAATGTGTCAGCAGCAGGCCCCAAGTTTCCCTGTTCCGTTGAATCGAAACTGGCGCAGACTTTGTAAATGACCTGATCACATCCAATCGCATCGAAAGCGCCGGCGGCGCGGGTAATCTGCAAACATGCTTCTTCCGGATCGGCGAGGCGTGTTCTTCCAGCCCATATAACGACAGTTTCACCGTCACATTCCCGGATTGCGTCGATTTCAGTTACTACCGCAGTTTTAATTCCTGCTGTCTCGTAATAGGCTGCGACCATCAACCCGCCAGTCATGTCGTCGGCAATGATACCCAGAGTGGCTGTGTTCCCCATTTTTATCCTCATATCAGGCCATATCCAACGCTATTTCTGTGATAATGAAATTTAATTCCAAATAAGTATCATTTTGATAGACCACGTCAATTACCGGGATTATGAAGTCGGCGCACACCCCGAAAAGTGTGAAGCGGTTTTCGGATAAGATGTGTGTAAAAACGAACAATGAGAGCACCGATCTGATTTAATCAGATCGAAACGCGCTCTACGCGACATCAAAAATTCTTGGCTGCAAACAGATGGGGAATACACGATGCCAACCGACTACGATCAGAACCTTACTGCGCGCCGCGCAATTGTGGATGCTATGCGCCATATGGAAAACAAGGGTTTTAATCACGGTAGCAGCGGCAATATCAGCATTCGTGAGGGCGAACATGTTTGGGTGACGCCAACGGGTGCCACATCGCTTATGAAGCCCGAAGATATGAGCCTTGTGTCGGTCGAAGGCGAGCATCTGGCAGGCAAGGTTCCATCCAGCGAATGGCGCATTCACACAGAGATCATGCGCAATCACCCCGAAGCGGGTGCCGTGATCCACTCGCACGCAGATAATTGCGTTGCGCTCTCTTGCTTGCGTAAACCGTTGCCAGCTTTCCATTACATGATCGCTTCCTTTGGCGGCAGTGAGGTTCCATGCGCTGACTATCGTGTGTTCGGGTCTGATGCTCTGGCCTATGAAATCGTTCGTGCTATGGGCAACCATCGCGCCTGTCTGATGGCAAGTCATGGGATGGTCGTGTGGGGCCGGGATATGGCTCACGCGACGCTTCTGGCTGAAAAGCTTGAAACTCTGGCGCGTCAGTATATTTTGGCCTGTCAGGTCGGCGATCCGGCTATCCTGAGCGAAAACGAGCTTGATGAAGTGCGTGCACGCTATGGATATTATGGCAGCAAACCGATGCCTCGTTGATAGGCAATCGCGACAGGCCCGAATGAGACATTCGGGCCTGAATTGATTTACCAGTTACGCAGCAGCTGGTCCCGTTTCCTGAAACCGGTCGAGCACATTGCGGGTAATGGTGGTTGTGTAGGCGCAGTTGCGCTTTAGGCCCATCACCCACTCACAAAGCCCTGCGGTTACCACTTCCCCGTCACCCTGCTTCATTGATACGAGCATTCCAGCGCCATGGGCCAATCGCTTTCGCGCGGATTCATAGCCATCAGGAGCCATTTCGCAGATGCCTTGCAGATCGCTATCCCGAACGTAGTAACGATGTCCCTGGCCGTCGAGTTCGTACTCGTAGATCGAAGCCGGGGTCATGGCCAGAATCTCGATCTTCTGGGTCGGCACACCATGTTCTTCCACGGCATATGGGAAGCCATTCTTGAACGAATAATTGAGGCCATCGACTTCGTAGCCAAAGATTTGCGCTTCATGGCCGAAGATGTCGGCATAGCGCAGATGTGTGCCTTCGAAGATCCAATGCTCGGGTTGATAGACAGTAAGTCCGCGTGAGCCCCGTGGAGAAAAGCCACCCCAACTGCCATACATTCCGTTTTCACCGTTAACACCAACCGTGGATGCGCCGGGCCAGTTTACGGCGCCGCTTGCCCAGTTTGCCGTACACAAGTGTTTCTGATCGGTCTGCATGATGGGGTCTTGCGTGGGTGCTTTGGTCTTCCAGCACACTTGCGTCTGCCCATCGTTCTCAAGCCGGATTTGCCAAAGGAAGTTACCACCAAAGCGAGCGAGATTCCCGCCGCGTGCGACAAACCCCTCGACGGTCTTGCGCATGTCCCACGACCAATATTCATCATGACCAACGGTCACAAGACAATTATAATCGTCGAGGATTGAGGGGTTATAATGGAGATCGGTTTGAGTGATGTAGTCGATCTGGTAGCCTGCTGCTTCAGCCCAAGTCACGAAATAGCGCTCGTATTGTGCATAGCCAGCAGAAGAATAAAACTGTGAGAAGCCCATCGTATAACCCCATTCTTTAGATGGGTAACGAGTTGCATCGCCCATGTCCTGCCAGACTGGATTACAGACGCGCGCAGCTCCCTCCGGTAGCCAGAACATCCCTTTGGACCATGGACGGCGCAGGCTCAAGATAGGTGAACCCTCGTTCTTGTTGGGACCCCAAGTGCCAAAATAGTGGTTGGCACCGCCCCAATCATTATAGGCTGTCCAGGTGCCGGTTGCGAACATGAGGAGAATGCGACCCGAGCGGGTTTTCTTCGTGGGGCGCACGACGACAAAGTGATGCTGGACGAAGCGTTCGCCATCCGGACGCATACACGTCGAGACAACGCGATAAAAACCGGAACGAGCATCGTCTGGAATCTTCCAGCGATAGAGAACCGGCCAGTCGCAACCATCCATATAGGCGGTTTCCGATGTTTTGGTGAAGCTTCCGGGAAGGTCGAAAGCTTCGTCCATCATCTGGGGCTCATGGCTGTCCCGATATATCTGGATAGACCATGTCTTGGCTGTGGTGGAGCCATGAAATTCGACTGTTTCGCCGGGATCGTAAGACATTTTTTCGGTATAGACGAAGACTTCGGGAAGGTTCGGGTCTTCACGCGGAAACTGATAACGATAATCGGAGAGGAAATGCTCGTCCGCATAGCCTTTGCGAACGGCCCAAGGCTTGATCGCGTGTGGTCCCATCTCAGGAAATTTAAACTTGTCGCGGGGCATAGTGAGCTCTCTCCTAGGCATTTAGAAAATGTCGTTTTCGATCTGCGTCTAATGTCCAATTTCAGTATCGGCATCGACATGATTGTTTTGTTCGTATTCTTGCAGATGCTTTATCAAAGCAGTGCCGCCCTCAATCAAATCAAGCTGGACCGCCAGACGCAGAGCGTAACTATCGCGCGCCTTCAAAGCGGCAAGAATATTTTCGTGTTGATGACGCCCTGGATATGTTGGCTTTGCCGAGGGGTATTGTTCGGATGCCAAGGGTCCAACCCTGATCCAGAGGCTTTCAAGCACATCGATAAGATGCGCCATGCCGCTTTGCTTATAGAGCGCAAAATGGAAATCCGAGTTGATCTGCAAGGCTGCTGGCCAATCCCCGGTGCGCTCGGCTTCGGTCAACTCACGATGGATAGTCTCCAGCTTGGCGATGGTTTCATCTGAGATATTCGTCAGCGCGTGTTCCGCAGCGAGAGGCTCAAGGACGAGCCGCATTGCACGGATTTCTTTGTATTCTGCAAGGCTCAAGCGTCGTACACGAATATAAAAGCGCGGTTTGATTTCAATCGCGCCTTCGCGTGACAATTGCATCAGCGCTTCGCGGACAGGCGTTTCCGATGTGCCCAGCGACAAAGCCAGTTGACGAACCTTGAACCGCTGATGCGGTTTGAACTGCGCGCGCAACAGCCCCGATTTGAGCTGCTGATACACGATGTCAGAAAGGTTGTCCCGATCGTCGCCCGCCTGTTCGCTCACGCTTTGTCCTTATCTGACGGAGATTGCCTTGAAGGCATCCTGCGTTCGCGAAAGAGCATCATCGATCACCGCATCCGTGTGCGCACAAGATATGAACATGTTGTGCTTGTGGTGCAGATAGACACCACGGTTTAAAGCTTCGCGGCAGAAGCGAGCACCAAGTTGCGCATCTGTGTCGCCGATGAATTGCACGAGAGGCATTGCGGCAGGTCCGGTTTGCAGAAGTTCAAATCCGTGAGCACGGGCTTGTGCATCCAGTCCATTGCGCAGGCGTTCGCCCGCATGTTTCATGAGCGCAGGGCCATTAATGCGCTTTAGTTCTTTAATGGTAGCAACTGCCGCGGCCATTGATGCTCCCGCATACCAGAACGAGCCGGTCATATAGGCCTGTCCTGCAGCTTCGCGAAAGCGGTTGGTGCCAGTGATGGCTGCAAGCGAATAACCATTGGCAATTGCCTTGGAATAGGCAGCCAGATCTGGCTCAACGCCTGTGCCACGCCAGCTTCCGCCAAGATCGATGCGGAAGCCGCCACGAACGTCATCGAGAATGAGTGCTGCACCCGCTGCATCACACAGTGCGCGCGCCGTCATTGCAAATTCCGATGTCGGGAGTTCCTGCGGAATGGCAAGATCGTGCTTGAAAGCAGAAACAATGATTGCGGCCAGATCATCGCCCGCTTGCTTGGCTGCCGCTGTCAGGCTTTCAACATCGTTATAAACATAGTGGATAAGATGCGCACGGTCTTCCGCTGTTACGCCAACAATCGATGGTGTGCACCATGGCACAGCACCGTGATAAGCGCCTTTGGCAACCAGTACCTTACGACGCTTGGTGGCGCCACGTGCAATCGTAACGCAGTTGGTCGTGGCATCCGTTCCGTTCTTTTGAAGCAATGCCCAATCTGCATGCGGCACTGTCTCAACAAGCAGTTCTGCAAGTTCGACTGCGTGGGCTGTTGGGCCGTTGAGGCAGTCACCTGCTTGTATCTGGCTGAGCGCTGCTGCATCCACGAGAGTGTTGCGATGACCCAGTATGATTGGACCCCAAGCACACATGAAGTCGATATAGCTGCTACCATTAACGTCGGTGACATGGGCACCTTCACCAGACGCAAAATATTGAGGGTAACCCTCTGGGAGAGATGATGCGCGCTGATGTCCCCACATGCCGTTGGGGATGACGCGTTCGGCGCGCTCGCGCAGCTCAGCGTCGAGATTGTGTGCGTTCAAGGTTTGGGCCGAAGTGGAATGCGCATGCATTGGTTGTCTCCCATTTGACGACGTTTTTACGCTCGTCACGTCGAATTATGATATATCAAAAATGATCCTGACGATGAAGATATGTCAAGATGGAATCCGTAAAGATGCGTAAATATTATTATAGTAGCGTACTTCATGGGTCATTTAGCGAAAATATCGGGGTCTGGCCGCGAAAAGCGGAGATTTCCGAAAGAAAACAGCAGGAAGGCTGCAGCCTGGCCGGTAAGTTCGATAAATTTGATATATCATTCTAGACAAAGAAGTGGAATGCGGGTTAAGCTCATCCAACAACAAAAACATCAGGGGAAAGCATGGCTAGCCATAAAAGCACGCCCGATTCCGGGCTGGGCATCAGCATTCAGGGTGTGAGGAAGAGCTATGGAAGCTTTACGGCTGTTGACGATCTCGATATGGAGATTGCACCTGGTGAATTTCTCGCCTTGCTTGGGCCGTCTGGTTCCGGAAAATCGACAATCCTCATGATGCTGGCCGGGTTTGAGCGCCCCGATAAGGGGCGTATCTTGTTCGGTAGCAACGACTATACGCGCGTTCCGCCGCATAAGCGCAATATTGGTATGGTGTTTCAGCATTACACGCTGTTTCCCAACATGAGTGTGCTCGACAATGTGGCTTTCCCACTCAAAACGCGTGGTGTGCCAAAAGAGGAGCGGCATCGTATCGCCCGCGAGGCGCTTGCCCGCGTGCGGCTCGCAGATTTCGCCAATCGCAGTCCGAAACAGCTCTCCGGTGGGCAGCAGCAGCGTGTCGCATTGGCCCGCGCGATTGTCTATTCGCCGCGTGTTCTTCTGATGGATGAACCTTTGTCCGCGCTTGATAAAAACCTGCGCGAAGAAATGCAGATCGAGATCAAGCGCCTTCATGCCGAACTGGGTATGACAATCGTGTTTGTGACCCATGATCAGGGCGAAGCGCTCACAATGGCTGACCGCGTTGCGATCCTTCAGGGCGGTCATATCCAGCAAATCGCGGGTGCGCGCGAACTCTACAATCGCCCGTCAAATCTGTTTTCTGCGAGCTTCATTGGTGAGATGAACTTGATACCCATCACATGGGATGGTGTGCAGGCGCGGGCTGCCGATGGCACTGTCGTTTCCATACCGTCAGAAAATGTCATGGGCGCTCAATCCAGTGACGCGCTGATGGCGGTTCGCCCGGAGCGGTTGATACCCGCGGAGCAGGGGCTAGAGATCACCGTGCGTGATGTCATTTATGCCGGCCCAGATACTGCCATTCTGGGCACTATGGTCGACGGCACCGAACTGCGCGCACGTTTGGCGAGCGCGGCAATTTCCGACATTGGTGCCGGGCAAAAGCTGCGGTTAGGTTTCGCGCCTGAAGCCAGCCTCGTTTATTCTCGAGCGAGCTAAGCCGATGTTAAAAATGTTTTTCGAGCCGGACGGACGCAAGCTCTCGAAAGGCGGGATGCTTCTCCTGCTATTGCCTTTCTTCTCGCTATTGTTGCTCTTCTTTATTTATCCGCTGGTCAGCTTGCTGGCTCTGTCTGTTACGGAGCCATCGCTTTCCTTTGATAATTATCAGCGGGTCTTCTCCAATCCGGTTTATCTGAATGTGCTTGGGCGAACCGTATTGATTGCCGCGCTGGTCAGCGTGATCGCATTGCTTATGGCTTACCCGATTGCCTGGCTTATGGCGCATTCGAGCGGCCCCAAGCTGATTTTCATAACCGCTTGTATTCTATTGCCGTTCTGGTCGTCGGTGTTGGTGCGAACGGCTGCATGGGCTGTGCTTTTACAGCGCAATGGATTGGTCAATCAGGGGTTACTTCAGCTTGGCCTCATCGATCAGCCGCTGAAGCTTCTTTACACGCAAACCGCAGTCCTGATCGCGATGACGCATGTTCTGTTGCCTTTCGTTGTGCTGCCGATCTATGGCGCCATCCGGAATGTACCCCGCGACTATGCACGCGCGGCGGCCATTCTTGGCGCTGGTCCTGTGCGGACTTTCTTTGAGGTTATTTTCCCGCTGACACTGCCGGGTGTGATGGGTGGCATGATCCTCACCTTTCTGACAGCGCTTGGCTACTTCATCACTCCTTCGTTGTTGGGGTCGCCGAAGGAAATGATGATCGCAACGCTGATTTCCCAGCAGCTTCGCGAAACGCTGGATTGGCCTTTTGCAGCAGCTTTGGTCGGCATACTCACGCTTCTTGTTATGGCGGTTTCGCTGATCTTCGGTCGCGTCTTCAAGTTTAACCGAATGATGGGAGGCAGTGCATGAATACCCGCAATCTGCTCCTCAATGCCTATGTTTATTTGGTACTGTGCTTTCTCGTGGTGCCGATCCTCATCATTCTGCCAATGGCTTTCAGTGAAACGGATTACATCACATTTCCGCCAAGAGGATTTACGTGGCAGTGGTTTGGAGCCTTCTTCCAGTCCGCACAGTGGATGAGTGCCACCGCATTCAGCGCTCGGATTGCTTTCTTCACGGCAATCTCCAGTGCTGTAATTGGCCTTTGTGCAAGTTATGCAATTGTGCGCGGGAAGGGTGCGCTGGCAACGGTGTTCCAGACCTTGCTCATTGGTCCAATCGTCGTTCCGCATATCGCCTTGGCAATCGCGCTTTACCTGCTGTTCCAAAGCGTTGGACTGACTGAGACCACGGCTGGCTACGTCATCGCTCATACGATTATCGCATTGCCATTCAGCGTGTTCACGATTGTTGCAGCCCTTTCGCAAGTCGATCCTGCGCTGGAGGACGCTGCTATGTGCTGTGGGGCCAATCGATTTGCGGCGTTTCGAGCCGTCACCTTGCCCCTTATCTGGCCGAATGTTTTATCGGGGGCGCTTTTCGCTTTTGTTATCTCGTTCGATGAGCCGGTGATTTCTTTCTTTCTGGCAGGCGTGCGCGACAAGACCCTGCCGCGCATGATGTTCGACGATATCGAGCAAAATCTGACGCCGATTATTCCTGCGATTGCTGTGATGCTGACACTGCTTTCAATCATCGTTCTGGTGGGTGCCGCCGGACTTCGAGCGCTTGCCATGCGCTCGCAACAGATTGTGTCTGAAGAATAAATAAAACAATAGATGTGAGGGAAACATGTTCAAGAAAACAACCAGACTATTGATGTGTGTCGGATTTATGCTTGCCGGTGGAGCGTTGACCGCAAAAGCCGACAGCGTCGTCTATGCAACGACCGGTGGCCAGATGCGCCTGACGCTTGAGAAAGAGTTTTACGGACCTTTCAAGGACGAAAACGGCACTGATGTCGTGCCGTTCGATATCGAAGTGCCGGACCAGTGGGCACGAGTCGAAGCCATGAAACGCACGAACAAATATGAGTTTGATATCGTGACTGCGACTGGTCCTGATCTGGTCGACAAGGCCGATCTTCTATTGACGATTGATTGTTCCAAGCTACCCAATGTTGAAGCTAAAGGCGTTGAAGGTTCTTGCAAGGAAAAGGGCGTTGCCAGAACGACTGGCGGTATGCTGCTTGCTTATGACACGTCAGTTTACAAGGATAAGGTTCCTCAGACATGGGCTGATTTCTGGGACGTCAAAACCTTTCCCGGCCCTCGCGGATTGCCTGATACCGGCGACCGTGACTGGTGGTTGCCTGCAATCGCCTTGATCGCTGATGGCGTGCCGCGCGATAAAATCTTCCCGATGGATCTGGATCGCGCTTACAAAAAACTCGATGAAATAAAGCCGCATATCAGCGTGTGGTGGAAGACAGGCAACCAGGTGGCGCAGATCATGCGCGATCAGGAAGTTGCCATGACCATGTCTTATTCCGGCAGAGCATTGAGCGCGATGAATGATGGCGCGCCGTTCAATGTAAGCTGGAACGATGCCGTGATGGATACGGGCTATTTCGCGATCCTCAAGGATGCGCCAAATCCAGAAGGCGCATTGAAGTTCATCAACTACTTCTATGGTCATGCCGAAGGCCACCCAGCCTTCATCAAGACGGCCAATTATGCGACGCATTCAAAGGAAGGCGTGGCTTTGTTGCCTGAGGCTGAACAGAAGAATTACGCTACGTCACCGAATAACTACAAATTATTGCTGGTGCCGGATTTCAAGTGGATCGGCGAAAATCGCAATATGCTGCGTGAGCGCTGGCAGAACTGGCTTGCTGAATAAGCAATGCTTCAAGCAATCTCAAGCCGACGCTTTTATGGCGTCTGCTTTTGTTTGGATTAATCTGTATAGGCCGAGGACTTCAGGTGCCGGATGAGTGCCGCTCCACCCTCAACAAGGTCCATGCGAATTGCCATGCGCAAGGCATAGGAGTCGCGGTCGCGCAACGCTAAGAGGACAACTTCGTGCTGGTGCGGACCGGCATAGGTTGGCATGGCGTGCGGATAAAGTTCTGAAAGTATGGGGCCGATACGCATCCAGAGCGCTTCGAGCACGTCTATCAGATGTTTCATGCCTGAACGGCGGTAGATGATGAAATGGAAATCGAAGTTGGTCTGCAGCGCCTCGGGCCAATCTCCGCTTTGTTCGGCGGCAATCAAGCGGTGATGCAGGTCTTCGAGCTGAAGGATATCTTCGTTAGTAATATGCGGTAAAGCGCGCTCCGCCGCCATCGGTTCGAGTTCAAGACGCATCGCGCGAATTTCTTCATACTCGTCGGCCGAAAGCTTCCGCACGCGGATGTAATAGCGCGGCTTGATCTCAATTGCGCCTTCGCGGGAGAGCTGGATAAGTGCCTCCCGAACGGGCGTTTCAGATGTTCCCAGCGAGCGTGCAAGATCACGAACTTTAAGCCGTTGGAGCGGCAGCAGCTGCGCCTGCATCAGCTGCGATTTGAGCGTATTGTAAACAGTGTTTGATAACACCTCGCCAGATTCTGCCTGAGCTTCTTCCGCGGTTGTGTCGTCGGCTTCAGTTAAGCTGCTGTCCGGTTCATTTACAAAGTTCATCAATAGACTCCAATTGCCGGACACATCCTTGTCGAGCGGCCGAATATATCAATTCAATGTCACTACTCAAATGCCCATATGTTTGCAGGCCAGAACCATCTGTGCATCAAGCATGGGCACACCATTGATGATCGTGCAGCCTTTTGCCTGAGCCAGTTGCAACAAGCGCGTCATCGGCGGATTGACTATTATATCCGATACAATCGTGTCAGACGAAACATCAATGGGATCAATCGGAAGTTCGTCCTCTTCGGCCATACCAAGCGAAGTTGTGTTGACGATCAGATCGAATTGCGTACCGTGATGTGGTCCGCTTTTGAGCTTACAGTTAGGATAGGCGGATTGTATATCCGTGACGAGTGCTGCGGCTTTATTCTGGTCACGATTGGTGATCCATACAGTTCGCACGCCTGCCTTGGCGAGAGCAAATCCCACAGCGCGTCCAGCTCCGCCTGCACCCAGCATCAACACAGTCATGTCTTTCGGTTCGATATTATGGTTGCGCAAGCCTTCGATAAAGCCGGGACCGTCAATGTTATCTCCAACGAGACGCCCACTTTCTTCACGGCGAACAAAATTGACCGCGCCGATCTCTCGTGCCGCATCGGACACTTCGTCCAGAAGAGGCATGATTGCGATCTTGTGCGGAATAGTCACTCCGAACCCGCTCACATTTCCTAGTTTGCGAATTGCATCAATGACCTGTGCAAGATTTTCTGGATGGACATGCAGCGGAACTGCCGCAGCATTTTTGCCTGTTTTGCTGAAATAGGTGTTGAAGACGTGGCTTGCCCGAACATGGCCGACCGGATGCGCCAGAACGAAAAGGATTTTACTTTTGCCAGTGACTTCCATGGGTTAGGCCCTCGTCATTTCGCGTGCGATAATGATCCGCTGAATTTGCGAAGTGCCCTCATAAAGACGAAACAGGCGCACATCGCGATAGAAGTGTTCGACAGCATAGTCCTGCATATAACCTGACCCGCCATGTATCTGAACAGCGTGGTCAGCAACGCGGCCCACCATTTCCGAACAATAAAGTTTACAGCTTGCAGCTTTGCGGATGATGGTCGGGTCTTTGTCATCGAAAGCGCGTGCAGCATCAAGCACCATGCAGCGTGCGGCATAGGCCTCTGTGCTCATATCAGCAAGCATAGCCTGTATCATCTGATGTTCTGCAATCGGCTTGCCGAATTGAACCCGGCTTTTTGCGAAGTCGACGGCCTCGTCAATTAATCGCTCTGCCATGCCTGTGCATACGGAAGATATATGCAATCTTCCACGATTGAGCACTTTCATTGCCGTCTTGAAGCCTCGGCCCTCTATCCCGCCAATGATGCTTTCTGCAGGGACGCGAACATTCTCCAGATAGACATCACAGGTCTGCGTACCGCGCTGGCCCATCTTGTGGTCGGCTTTTCCCACAGTCAGACCGGGCGCATTGCGATCAACCAGAAAGGCCGTGACGCCGGAAGGCCCAGCTTCGCCAGTTCGCGCCATGAGTGTGAAAACACCGGCAATTGGTGCATTGGTTATGAAGCGCTTCACGCCATTGAGAACGTAATCATCGCCGTCCCTGACCGCCGTGGTTTTAACCGCGCCTGCATCGGATCCCACATCTGGTTCAGTTAAAGCGAAGGAGCCGATAATCTCGCCGCTCGCAAGCTTGGGTAGCCAATAGGTTTTCTGGGCTTCAGTTCCGTCAACAATAATCCCTTGCGACCCGATGCCGTTGTTGGTTCCGATGACGGAGCGGAATGCTGGTGAGGTATAGCCGAGCTCAAAACCGACGAGAACTTCTTCCTCCATCGTCAAGCCGAGCCCATCATATTCTTCCGGGATTGAAAGCCCGAACAAGCCCATCGCCCTCATGTCATCGATGACATCTTCCGGGATGCTGTTTGTCTCTTCCACTTGCCTTTCGACAGGCATCAGCCGCTCCCGAACGAAGCGTCTGATCGTATTTATGAGAGATTGGAAGGTCTCCGGATCGCGGATCATAAGTTGCCCCTTCGCACACGATTTCAACAAAGATGAAACACGTCGCGTTTTGCAGAAATATCCTATTGCTAAGGGAATGTTTCATAGATTAAAGTTCGAAACAATATAAAATGAAATTAAATTCCATTTGCAGTTTTGGCTGTGATTGGAGTTGGTTCAGGGGAAGTTAGGGAGAGGATGACCGAGCTTACCGATGTGGTGATTGAGAGCCGTCCAGCGACTGGTGTTGCTTTACTGGAGATCAATCGTCCAAAAGCACTCAATGCTTTGAATATGGATATTCGGCAGAAGCTGTCTGAAGCTGTGGATCGCCTTGCTGCTGATCACGAAACGCGAGTGATCGTCATCGCCGGCAAAAGCGGAAATTTTGCCGCTGGGTCAGACGTGAAAGTGTTCGCGCAAACTGGTGCAGGAGAAATCCTTGCGCAGCGGCTTCACCGTTACTGGGAAAGTCTCGCGCGCTGCCCGAAGCCTGTGATTGCTGCCGTTGAAGGCTATGCGCTGGGTGGAGGATGCGAACTTGCGATGCATGCCGATATTATCATTGCATCGCGGACTGCGAATTTCGGTCAGCCAGAAATCAAGCTTGGGCTTATGCCGGGCGCGGGCGGCACGCAGAGGCTTTTGCGGGCGATAGGTAAATATAAAACCATGTTATTGACGTTGACTGGCGAAATGCTTTCAGCGGTCGATGCCGAAAGATATGGCCTTGTCAGTCGGTTGACGGATGAGGGAAAAGCGCTCCAGGAAGCTCTGAAGCTTGCCGGGAAAATAGCGTTGATGCCGCCGCTTGCGGCAGAGCAGATCAAAGAAGCGGTAATATATGGTGAGGATGCGCCTCTGGAAACCGCTTTGAGATTGGAGCGTAAGGCATTCCAACTTCTTTTCGACACAGAAGATAAGAGGGAAGGAATCGATGCCTTCTTGTCCAAGCGCAAGCCAGAGTTCAAGGGGCGCTGAGATGGATGTGATGTCAGGCCCCATCAGTGAAGTTGGTATCATTGGCGCTGGGATTATGGGCATCGGCATTGCTGAAACAATGGCTGCTGCCGATTTGAAAGTTTACCTGTTCGATCAGCTTCCGGGCAAAGCAGAGACAGCGAAGCGCGACCTTTCAAAACGTCTGGACACTCGAGTTGCACGCGGGAAACTGGAAGCTGCTAAAGCAGCGAATACTCTGGACCAGATTATACCTATTGCCGCCTTGAAGGAGTTGGCTTCGGCAGATTTGGTTATCGAAGCCATTGTGGAAGATCTGAGTGTGAAGCGCGAGCTGATTGCATCCCTGGAAGCGCATCTATCGCCTCAAACGATTATCGCGACGAACACATCGTCTTTATCCGTCACTGCAATCGCGGGAAAAGCTGAAAACCCGCAACACGTGGTGGGTTTTCATTTCTTCAACCCTGTTCCGCTGATGCGGGTTGTGGAAGTGATCAAAGGTGCACTGACAAGTGATGCGGTCCTTGAGCGTCTGAAAGAACTTGCAGAGCGGATTGGCCATAGACCAGTCATGGCGGCCGATACGCCGGGGTTTATCGTCAACCATGCCGGTCGCGCCTATGGGACCGAAGCGCTTGCGATGATCCGCGAAAGCGTTGCGGATTTCACAACTATCGACGCTATTTTACGGGATGCTGCGGGTTTCCGTATGGGGCCTTTCGAGCTTCTCGATCTGACAGGCCTTGATGTCTCCCATCCGGTGATGGAAGCGATCTACGGCCAATATTATCAAGAGCCGCGTTATCGACCTTCAGTGATTACGCGCCAGCGCCTTGATGCTGGTCTGCTCGGACGCAAGAGTGGGCGCGGCTTTTATGACTACTCTGACGATTCAATTACGATCACGACCACTGATGAACAAGGCAGTCTACCGAAATCGGTGACGATCATCGGCGATACGCCCGAAAAAGCGCTGCAAAAAGTTGCGGAGCTGGCAGGTGTTCAAATCAGTGACGATGCGCGTTCGAGTTCACTGGTTCTGATTGGTTTGATTGGCGATGATCTGACCTCGACAATCGTCCGCGAAGGCCTCGACGCCGCCAATACGATTGGTTTTGATCCGCTATTCGGCGTCGACAAGCATCGGACGCTGATTGCTTCGCCGGGAGCAACTGACAATGTGCGAGAACAAGCTTTAGCTCTTGCGCAATCCGACGGTGTCAAAGCGTCGGTGGTCGAAGACACATGCGGAACTGTTTGCCAACGTGTGTTGGCAATGATCGTGAATATTGCAGCCGACATTGTTCATCAGAAGATTGCGTCAGTTGATGATCTCGATGCTGCTGTGCGTTTGGGACTCGGTTATCCGCATGGGCCGCTCGAATGGGGCGACAGGATCGGTGCGGACATGATTGTCCGTATTCTCGATGCCATTCATGAAAGAACCGGTGACCCGCGTTATCGTGCCAGCCTTTGGTTGCGTCGCAGGGCCGAACTGAAACTGCCGCTCGCAGAATACAATTAGGGAACCTTTATCATGGCCGAAAAAATTGATCTGAAACCTTCTGCGCCCTGGTATCGGCTTAATGTGACCGAGGAGGATTGGCGCGCTGCGAAAGCCGGTGATCTTTTGAAATGGTATAGCCAGATGAAGCTCATCCGGCGCTTTGAAGAAAAAATACTCGACTTTGAAAAAGCCGGACTGGTCCACGGACCTGCTCATGCCAGTATCGGACAGGAAGCCGCCGCAGTTGGTGCCATGTCAATGCTCGGTTCCGACGATCAGATAAATGGTACGCATCGTGCGCATCATCAGGTGCTCACAAAGCTGATAAACGCACAGGCACCATCCGATTTCGATATTCTTCAATCTGATTTTACCGACGACATGAATGATGCCGTCTATCGTCTGATGGCGGAAATCATAGGGCTTAATCCCGGATATTGCGGTGGTCGTGGCGGCTCTATGCATATGCGTGACGCTGCATCAGGCATTGCGGGAACGAGCGCGATTGTCGGCGGAAATATTCCGCATGCCGCCGGTTACGCACTTGCGGACAAGCTTCTTGGCAGGAAAGGTGTATCGGTCGCTTTCTTTGGCGATGGTGCTTCCCTGCAGGGGGCCACTTATGAAGCGATGAACATCGCCGCACTCTACAGTTTGCCTGTCATTTTCTACGTTGAGAACAATCTCTACGCTGTATCGACCCACATTCAAGACGCCACGCGCGAAACCCGTATTGCGTCGCGTGGTCCGATGCTCGGCTTTGCCGGCATTGAATGTGATGGAATGGATGTTGTTGCCGTTCATCAGGCGATGCGTGATGCCTGCCGGATCATCGAAGAAGAGGGTGGCCCTGTCGTTATCGAAGCGCAATGCTATCGCTATTTGCATCAAAGCGGAAGCAAGGCAGGCAGTGATTTTGGTTATCGCACCGGCGAAGAAGAAGAAGAATGGAAGCGTCGGGACCCTATCGCGCAGGCAGAGCGACGGCTGAAGGAACTCGGCATTGCAGGCGATGCTGAATTTGCTCAGATCGACGAAAAGGTGAGCGCTGCGGTGCAGATTGCTGGCGGGCGTCTGACGGAGACTGCACCCGGCAGCAATGTTCTGCGTATTCCAGACGCCTTGTGGCCTTCGCCGCAGAGTGTCGATGAAGGCATCCTCGGTGACGGCAAAGAATTTGACGATGCTCGCTTTCGCGAAATTGAGGACTATTCTCCCAATGAGCTGGAGAAGATACGGTTTGCTGCTGCAGCGTCTGACGTCATTGGTCGGGCGATGCAAAAAGATCCCACAATCATCGTGATGGGCGAGGATGTTCATCGCTTTGCCGGTGGTGTGAGTGGTTTTACCAAAAACGCGCTTGAACAGTTTCCCGGCAGAGTTCTGGCCATGCCGATTGCCGAAAATGGCTTTACGGGTGTTGCTTTGGGAGCGGCATTACGCGGGCTGCGGCCAGTCGTAGAAATCATGTTTGGTGACTTCTGTTTCGTTGCAGCTGATCAGATTGCAAACGGTATTTCGAAAGTCCGCCACATGTTCGGCGATGGGTTTCCCGTTCCGATTGTTTTGCGCGTTCGTGTGTCGCCGCATACAGGTTACGGTTCGCAGCATTCAGGCGATCCGTCGGCATTGTTTGCAATGTTTCCGGGATGGCGCGTCGTTTCACCAACCAATGCCTTTGACTATGTCGGTCTGATGAACAGCGCGCTCCGGTCTAACGATCCTGTGGCAATTATCGAGCATGTCGAATTCTACCAGCGCGAGAGCTTGGTGCCCAAGGATGATCGCGATTATTGCATTCCGCTCGGGAAGGCGCGAGTTGTCAGGTCTGGTTCAGCATGTACCGTGCTCGCGACATCGGTGATGGTGCAGGCTTCGGTTAAAGTTGCCGACGAATCCGGTATTGATGCCGAGATTATCGATATGCGAAGCCTCGACATGACCGGCATCGACTGGGAGCTTATTGGTCAATCTATCGCGAAGACCAATCGTGTGGTGATTGCCGAGCAGGTCGCGAGCGGGTTGTCGCTCGGACGGCATTGGGCCGCTGAAATCCAGCGGCGTTTCTTCAACGATCTTGACCACGAAATTCTTCATGTGACGGGCAGTCTGTCCTCGCCTGTAGTTTCACTGGTCTTGAATAAGGCGGCTCTAGGGTCGGCGGAAAAAGTTCGGGCGGCGCTTGAACAAATCACGCGTACTGCCTGATGAATTGATCATAAAAAGAGAAAAACGAGGAACACAATGAAAAATGGGAAAACAGGGCTCAACCGCCTTTTGACGATGAATTTCAAAAGCGTGATAATGGCTGCAACGCTGTTGACTGCCGTTCCGGCAGCCTATGCACAAAATGCGGATTCACTTGTTATCGCGCGTAACATGGACATCAATTCACTCGATCCACACCGGACCTTCTGCGACACGTGCCAGATTTATGACTCTGCAGTCTATGAAGGTCTTCTGTCGCTGGACAAGGACAATAAGGTCATCCCAGTTCTCGCTGAAAGCTATACAGCAAATGGCGACCAGACTGAGTTTACCTTCAAGATCAATCCGAAAGCCGTATTCTCGGATGGTGCCAAAGTCGAAGCCAAGGACGTCAAGTGGTCTTGGGAACGTCTGAAGAATGTTAAGGGCAGCCCGTCGTTTCTTGCGGATACAATCGGCTCGATAGAAACGCCTGATGAAGCAACTGTGGTTGTAAAAACCAAGGCGCCGAACTCGGAATTCTTCAACGTGGTTGCTTCGCCCTATTTCGGTATCGTCAACAGTAAAGTAGCGACCGAAGAGGCGAAGGCTGTCAACGGTGTGGACGCTGCCGAAAAGGATAATGCCGAGGCATGGTTTCTCGCCAATTCGGCTGGCAGTGGTCCATTCGTTCTGGGCGCTTACGAACCCAATTCCGAACTGCGTCTGAAGCGCAATGACAAGTATTGGCGCGAGACTCCGAAGGTTGCGGAGGTCGTTATCCGTCAGGTGAAGGATGCGGTGGCGCAGGCGCAGATGCTTGAAAATGGCTCTGCCGATATTGCAATGCAGATTGACCCAGAAACCGCCAAAACCATTCGCAATCCGGACGTGAAGATCGATTCCATTCACTCTTATAACTTTATCTACATTGCACTTTCGCCGGGGGCCAAATCGAACGAAGTACCGCTGACGCCCGAAGTGCGCGAGGCAATTTCCACGGCCATTGATCGTGAAACTTTGCTCGATTTCATGCTGGGCGACAAAGGCCAGTTGATTGGCGCTGCTATTCCGATCGGCTTTCCCGGTGGCTCGGATCACAAAATCCCTGAATATAATGTGGACAAAGCCAAGGAACTGCTGGCGAAAGCTGGGCATCCAGATGGCTTCAAACTTGAGGCAACCTATCCAAATCTGAATGTTTATGGCGTTGATTTCACGCAGATGATGCAAAAGATCCAGCAAGATCTGTCGAAGGTGAATATCAAGGTTGAGCTGCAGCCTGTTTCCTTTGCAACATGGCGTGAAAAGGTGAACGGAGATGGCACACCGTTGACGGTGGTCTATTATGCACCTGATTTCTACGGCACATCACAATATATCGATGCGTTTGGCCTGGCCAAGGGCAGTCTATGGGCCAAGCGAGCCGGTGAAGCGCGTGACCCGTCATTCGTAATTGGCGATATTCAGCAAGTCATGGCCGACGCTCTCAAAGCGCCCGCCGATCAGGCAGATAAGGTCTGGTTTCAGGCCGGTGAGAAAATGGCCGCCGCAAACGTCATCATTCCAATGCTGAGCCCGGATGTCATTCTAGCCTACAACAACAAGGTGAACGGCGTTCGCTATTCTGCCTGCTGCAACTTGCCATTGGCTGAGATTTCACTCGCCAAATAAGTGGAAAAACTGGAAAGGCCGGAGAGTGATCTCCGGCCTTTTTTTCTTTCACGGCGTATTCTATCAGCAAACCGAATTTGTAAGTTCACTGAGGATGCGCAGTGACAGGCTACGCTTTTCAAGATGAGGCATGTGCCCGCACGCTTCAAACGCATGAAGGGCCACATTGTCGGGAAGATTGCGACTATGTTTGAAAGGCAGGATTCTATCCTGTTTTCCAAAGACCACGCGCACCGGTATCTCAAGTGCAGCGAGATCGTCGATGATCGAAATTGTCTGCGTTCCATCGGCAAAAAAGCGCTTTGCAAAAGCCGCCATCGCGTCGCTTAAGCGCTGATCCTGTCGTTGCTGAACAACTGCAGAGATGAATGTTTCTGAGATAACGTCCTTTGCGTGCACAAGCTCATGCAACCATGGCGTTACACTCTCTTTCGATTTGGCTCGCACGAAGTTTTCGACAAATCCAACATTGATTTCAGGCCCCAGACCTCCGGGTGCAAACAGGCCCAGAGCACGGATATCGATATTGCCTCGGGCCGCCAGTCGCGCGCTGACTGCTGCACCGAAGGAATGCCCCACCATAATTATTTCTGTGAGATTGAGCTGCCTGATGGTGGCTTCCACGAGGCCGGCGACTGCATCAAGGTCTGCAACGGTTTCAAGCGGCGAGGCGCCATGTGAAGGCAGGTCTATAGCGAGCAAAGGCTGCTGCCATTGGCTTCCCGCGAAAAGTCCGCGCCAGTTGTTATGGTCGGACGCGAAGCCGTGCAGGAGCACCAGTGGTATGCCTTCACCCTTGCGCAACCAGACGGCGTTCAAGACGGTGTCCTTATGAGAAGCGCTTGATTTGCCGCTGATTTGCCGTGGCAGAACATTGCCAGTCTCTATTGCAGCGATGATATCTTTCTTTTGTATGCGCCCGCTCGGTCCACTGCCATTGATCTGTGAAAGATCAATCCCGGCATCGCCAGCGAGGCGTTTTGCAAGTGGTGTTGCGACCATTCTGCCGGTCAGTGTGGTGTTTGAACGGATATCCGATGCCGGGATCTCAGAAACCTCTTTCGTTTCAGGAGCTTGTTCGGCAGTGGTTTCCGCGGCGAGTTTTGATGGGGCGAAAGAAACTGCTTCGCCCTGCAAGAACAGGCTCGCGACACTTTGACCGACGTCGATCTCATCGGAGGTCGATGGTTTGAGAATTTTCAGCGTGCCATCGTGAGGGGCATCCACTTCAACAACTGTTTTATCGTTATCGATTTCAAACAACAGCTGCCCCTGTCGTACCTCCTCACCGTCCTTTACGTGCCAACGTGAGATTGTGCCGGAATTGGTTTCCAGACTGACTTTTGGATATAGAATATCGGTGGCCATGAGATTTCCTGCATCAATCTACTACGTCGCCGCTGGCGAGGTTAGGGTAAGGACGTATGTGAAAACGTGTCTGTATTGCCGATCAATCGTTCCTGCAGTTCAACGGTAAGTTGTCTGAGTGCTGGTCCGATTTCGGCGTAACAAGCGCCGCGCGGTGCAATGTCGGTGATGCCGCCGCAAGTGATTGCGACGAGCTGGGTTCCGTCGGTTGGCCGGAAAGGGATTCCAACAGCATTGATATAGCTGTACCAGTCGCCGCATGAAGCCACGAAGCCATCTCTTGCGAAGTCCTCAAGTGCGTGGCTGGTCAGTCGACGGATTTTCTCGGCATGTTCCGGTTCGGCCGCAAGCATTTGCTCGAGAAGAATCTCGCGCTGGGCTTCTTCCATACCAACATAATAAGAAAGTCCCATAGCTGTGCGCCAGATCGGCAATCTTGAGCCGACATTGAGGCGTAGCGAGACGGGGTTTTCGGAGCGCGCATTGGCGATATAGACCATCTCGCGCTGCTCACGCAGGCCCATGGCCACGGCAACGCCCGTTTTTTCTGCAAGCTTTCGCATCAATGGCATGGCCATATAGACGACAGCGTTCGAGCTTAGTCCCGAATAACCCAGCGAGATAGTTGCTGGGCCAATGCTGTAGCGACCGAGATTGTCGTCATAATTGAGATAGCCGAGATTGACCAAGGTCAGCGTCAAACGCGAAATCGTGGCTTTCGGCAATCCTGTACGGTCAATAAGTTCCTGATTCCCAAGAGAAATATCATTGGGGGTGAAGCTGCGCAAAATCTCCAGTCCTCGAACGAGGGCACTGGAAACCTGAGCGCTGTCTTTATCGAGGTCCACTGAACTGGGCTTCGCTCTTTTCTTCACGTTGTCTCCTGGACGATGTTGACGATTTCAGTTTGTAGGAATGTCATTCCAGAAAATGAAATTTAATTTCATTTATATTGACGGCGTCAAATTTGCTTGTCAATACTATGTGCAAGGACGCACAAAAACTGCGCCAGATTTCCAGAATGGGAACCGTGCATGTCAAATTATCTCTTTAAGCGCCTAATTGCGATGCCATTTCTAATTCTGGGCATCGTCACTATGGCCTTTGCGCTCACGACAATAACCAAAGGCGATCCGCTCATATCGATTGTGGCGGAGCAGCAAATGAATAATCCCGAGGTTGTGGCCGCTGCAAAGGCAAAATGGGGCCTCGATCGAAGCCTTCCCGAGCGCTACGTCATCTATCTGAAAAATCTTGTAACTGGCGATATGGGAACGTCGTTCGTCACTAAGCGACCTGTCAGCACGGATCTGATGGCGCGTTTACCCGCCACCATGGAACTGGTGTTGTCGGCGATGGTTCTTGGTTCCGTCGTCGGAATACTGCTGGGAATTCTGGCAGCATATTATCGCGATAGCGCCATTGATCATGTGGCGCGCCTGTTTGCGCTGCTGGGTTCCTCTCTGCCAGTTTTCTGGTTGGGCCTCGCTGTTCTGTTTATTTTTTCGGTGAAGTTTGAGTTGCTTCCGGGGCCAGGTCGGCTTGATCCTCGTATGGCACCACCCGTTGCTCTTACGGGCTTTATGACCATAGACAGTTTGCTTGCGGGAAATTTCGCAGCTTTCAAAAATGCACTCGCTCACCTCATTCTGCCGGCAACGGTGTTGGGCTGGACGGTTGCTGGCACGATCTCGCGTTTGGTGCGCGCCAATATGCTTGATGTGATCGGGCGAGAATTCATTCTCACTGCCCGCGCAAAAGGTGCAGGTGAATTCCGCGTCGTGTTCCGCCACGCTCTTCGCAATATTCTTGTGCCGGTCCTGACGGTCATCAGCTACTCGTTTGCTTATCTTATTACGGGCGCTGTGTTGACCGAAACCATTTTTGCCTGGCCGGGCATGGGGTCCTATGCGGTTGAAGCTGCGCGTTCGCTAGACTTTCCTGCAATCATCGGCGTTACCATTGTTGGTGGTGTCATGTTCCTGGTGACGAACCTTTTGACTGACGTTGCCTATGTTCTCGCAAATCCGCGCGTTCGGTTGGGATAGGGGGAACAAATGGTTGCAACTGTAAATACTGCACCGCGCCAAATCAAAATACCACGCTGGCTTACCCTGCCAGTTGCCATCGGCATCGTGGTTGTTGGCTTTTGGATCATCGCGACATTTTTCGCCCCCTATATGACACCTTATGATCCGCTTGATATGGTCGGGCGTCGTCTGCAGGCACCGAGTTGGTCTCACTGGCTGGGTACGGATGCCCTTGGACGCGATGTGCTGACGCGAACGCTCTATGGAGCGAAGCACTCTTTGCCTATTGCTCTTATTGTGGTGGCGAGCGCCGTGATTATCGGCGCTTTGGCGGGCGCACTCTCCGGCTACAAGGGCGGTTTCATCGGCTCTGCAATCATGCGTCTGGTCGATATAACATTGTCTTTTCCGCCGATGCTGCTCGCCATGGCCGTTGCCGCTTCGCTCGGACCGGGTCTGGAGAATGCTGCCATCGCAATGGTTATTGTTTGGTGGCCTGTTTATGCGCGGTTGATGCGCGCTCAGGTGCTGGAAGTGCGTGAACGCGAGCATGTGGAAGCAGCCATTGCCTCCGGCGCAAGCAGCACGCGTGTTCTCTTGAAGCATATTCTGCCGCTCTGCTGGACTCCAATATTGATCAGCGCGACGATGGATTTGGGACAGGTCATTTTGCTTGCCGCTTCGCTCAGCTTTATCGGACTTGGTGCAACGCCGCCGACCCCGGAATGGGGCTCGATGATCGCGGAAGGTGCAGTCTATTTCTACAATTGGTGGATCGCCATGGGGCCGGGTATTGCCATTCTGACGATCGTTCTGGGGTTCAATTTCATCGGCGATGGTCTTCGCGACTATTTCGACCCGCGTTCGAAGTGATTGGAGAACAAGATGACAAATCCAAATGAAAACGCCAGTCTGTTTCGAATTGAGAACTTGCGCGTCGGTTTTGGTCGCGATGGCATGGTGCTTGATGCCGTTCGAGGTATTAATCTGGAACTGAACCGCCGCGAGGTTTTGGGAATTGTTGGCGAATCCGGTTCCGGAAAATCCATCGGGATGCTGGCTTCCATCGGGCTAAATCCACCAAACTCAAAAGTCACAGGTTCGGTCACTTTTCTAGGTGAGGAGCTTGTCGGTAAATCACGCCGCGAAATGCGCAGTTTGCGCGGTTCAAAAATCGCCATGATTTTTCAGGACCCGCTTTCGTCGCTTAATCCGGTGATGAAGATCGGCGATCAGCTGATTGAAGCTTTGCAACTTCATCAAAGAAAACTGAGCCGCAAGGCTGCAATGGCACGGGCTATCGAGTTGCTGGAACTTGTTTCCATCCCGCAACCGGATCAGCGGGTAAAGCAGTATCCGCATGAGTTTTCGGGTGGGATGCGGCAGCGTGTCATGATTGCTATGGCAGTTGCAAACGACCCCGAACTGCTGATCGCTGACGAGCCGACCACCGCGCTCGACGTGACTGTTCAGGCGCAGATCATGGCAGTTTTGCGCGAGTTGCAAAACAAGCTGGGTCTGGGACTAATTCTCATCACTCACGATCTGGGTGTGCTCGCTGGTCACGCTGACCGCGTGGCGGTGGTCTATGCAGGCGAAGTGGTTGAAGAGGCGGATGTTTTCGAGCTTTTCGATAATCCTCGCCATCCTTATACGCGCGGTTTGATTGCTTCGATCCCTACGCTGAGCGACAGCGGCGGCAAGCTTTATTCCATTGAAGGTGCACCACCAGTTCTGGGTGCGTTTCCAACCGGCTGCGCATTTCATCCGCGTTGCGCCCACGCACAGGAAATTTGCAAAACAACACCACCCGCATACCAGCATGTCGGACGCCATATATCGGCCTGCCACTTTGCTGACAGCCTGCCTGCATACCAACGCAAGGCCGATATGCCAGTCACGAAAGAGGCCGTACTATGAATCCCGTTTTTTCATCACAGACGGCAACTCCATCCTTATCCGACGCAGCCCTTTCGGTTCGTAATTTGCGAAAGTCATTTCCAATCAAAGGTGGGACGATCTTTCAGCGTGACATTGCCGAGGTGAAGGCTGTCGACGACATTTCATTTGATCTGGCAAAGGGCGAAACCCTTGGTTTGGTCGGAGAATCTGGTTGCGGAAAATCAACACTAGGGCGCTGCCTGCTGCGCCTAATTGAGCCGACCAGCGGCGAGGTTCTCTTTCAAGGACAAAACGTGGCGCAGTTTTCGCCAAGAGAAATGCGTGCGGCGCGCAAGCATTTGCAATTTGTCTTTCAGGACCCGTTTGCTTCGCTGCATCCGCGTATGCGGATTGCGGAAAGCATCGCAGAACCTCTCCGTATCAGCGATCTTTCGCAGCATCAGCGCAAAGAGCGCGTGGAAGAGATGTTGCGGCTCGTTAGGCTCAATCCAGAGCACGGCAAGCGGTATCCACACGAGCTTTCCGGAGGTCAGCGTCAACGTGTTGTGATTGCACGCGCCTTGGCGCTCAATCCGCAGGTCTTGGTGCTGGATGAACCGGTGTCAGCGCTTGATGTGTCTGTGCAGGCTGGTGTTTTGAACCTTCTTCAGGAAATTCAGGCTGAGTTTGGCACCTCATATATTTTCATTGCCCATGATTTGTCGGTCGTGCGGCACATCTCGCATACGGTTGCGGTAATGTATCTTGGCCGCATCGTTGAAAAAGCTCCGGCCAACGAGCTTTATAGCCGCCCGCTTCATCCCTATACGCAGGCTTTGATGTCGGCTGTGCCGCTCGCCGATCCGGTGATTGAGCGAAAGCGGCAGCAAATTCTCCTGAAAGGTGATGTGCCAAGCCCCATCAATCCGCCGTCTGGTTGTCCGTTCCGTACGCGCTGTTTCAGGGCGGAGGCGGTCTGTGCCGAGATCAGGCCTGAGTTGCAGATGCAAGGAAATGGCCATGCCGTGGCGTGTCATTTTCCACAGGAATGGCGCTCGTAACAGTAATTTCGCCAATCAAGTTTGGCTATCGGCTCCCGCCGTTTGCGGGGTTGTTTGAGAAGGACGTGACTTTGACAATAATGAACGAGCTGAAGGTTCCCGCTGTGGGCGATAGTAACGCTGCTTTGCCACTGGCTGGAATAAAAGTTCTCGATCTCTCGCGCGTTCTTGCCGGTCCCTGGGCCACGATGAGTCTCGCCGATCTGGGAGCTGAGGTCTGGAAGATCGAAAATATTCAGGGCGGCGACGACACGCGTGCGTGGTCCGTTCCCAATTATAAGGGAGCGAGCACTTATTTTCTTTGCGCGAACCGCGGTAAGAAAAGTCTGGCGCTTGATTTGAAATCGCCTGAAGGGCTCAACATCATTTACGAACTGGCAAAGCAGGCTGATATTGTCGTCGAAAACTTCCGAGCCGGAACCGTCGAGCGATTAAAGATTGATTACGATACTTTGAAGGCGCTTAACCCGGCGCTCATCTATTGCTCTATTTCCGGCTATGGCCAGACCGGACCTGAGGCTCAACGTCCGGGGTATGATTTTGTGGTTCAGGCTGAAAGCGGCTTGATGTCGATAACGGGACAAACCGACGGTGAACCGATGCGTATTGGTGTCGCTATGACGGATATTGTTGCCGGGATGGTCGGTACACAATCCATTCTTGCGGCGCTCTATCAGCGCAAAACCACTGGTGTGGGGCAGTTTGTCGATATTTCGTTGTTTGAATGCGCGCTTAATACGCTTATCAATATCGGCAGCGCACATCTGAATGGCGGCCATGTGCCCAAGCGCTTTGGCAACGCGCATCCGACTGTTGTTCCCTATCAGATTTTCGAATGCTCAGATGGTGCTTTTGCGCTGGCCGTCGGCAATGATCGTCAGTTCGCTATCCTTTGCGAAAAGATTATCGATCTGCCTGAACTCGCAGCTGACGAGCGTTTTAAGACAGCAAGCGGTCGCGCCTTAAACCGGGCCGATCTGATACCGCCGATGGCAAAACGCTTCTCCAGCAATACACGTGCGTTTTGGATGGCTGAATGCTTGCGAATGGGTGTTCCTGCAGGTCAGGTGAAAACGGTCCCAGAAGCTTTTGAAAGCCCGAATGTATTGGCGCGTGAAGTCGTACAAACTCTGGAAAGCCCTTATCTGGGGCCGGTATCTCTGGTGCGGCCAGCGCAAGGGTTGGAAGCGCAAAAGCAGGCGTCTTACAAAGCGCCTCCGATGCTGGGCGAGGACAGTGTTTCTATTCTCGAAGACGTTCTCAATATGGACCAAATCAAGCTGGCCGAGTTGATCGATGCTGGCGTCATTCACCAATATCAACCGACAGTTTGACAATAGGAGAGGACGATGGAAACTCAAGTGGAATATTCCGACGTACAGCTCTTCATTGATGGGAAATGGCGTGATGGGTCGCGTGGCGAGACGATAGAGGTTCTAAACCCTGCCACAAATGAGGCTATTGGCCGTATAGCCAAAGCCACGACCACTGATCTCGATGATGCACTGGCTGCTGCCGATCGCGGGTTCGAGATTTGGCGCAAGGTGTCGGCCTTTGATCGCTATAAAGTTTTGCGAAAAGCCGCTGATATCTTTCGCAGTCGTGGCGAAATCGTGGCCCATTTGTTGACGATGGAGCAGGGCAAGCCTCTTGCTGAAGCGCGCACCGAAGCTGCTGCAGCCTGCGATTTGATCGATTGGTTTGCTGAAGAAGCGCGCCGCAGCTATGGCCGTATCGTCCCACCGCGTTTTGCTCATGTGATGCAGACTGAGGTTAAGGAACCGGTTGGTCCTGTAGCGGCGTTCACACCATGGAATTTCCCGATCAATCAGTCGGTTCGTAAAATATCGGCCGCACTTGCTGCTGGTTGTTCCATTATTTTGAAAGCTGCGGAAGACACACCTGCTGCTCCGGCTGAGTTGGTGCGTGCTTTTGCTGATGCTGGTTTGCCAGACGGCGTCATCAATCTCGTTTATGGCGATCCGGCGGAAATATCGTCTTATCTCATTCCTCATCCCGTGATTAAGAAAGTGTCGTTTACTGGCTCTACACAGGTAGGGAAACAACTTGCGGCATTAAGCGGGTTGCATATGAAGCGGGCAACGATGGAGCTGGGCGGACATGCACCTGTCATCATCATGGCGGATGCCGATATTGATCAGGCGATCAAGGTTGCAGCCGCTGCAAAGTTTCGTAATGCGGGACAGATTTGCATCGCGCCAACCCGCTTTTTGATAGAAGAATCCGCATATGATCAAGTGATCGAAGGGCTTTCCCAATATGCGAGCGCGTTGAATGTCGGAAACGGTCTCGATGCAGAAACAACCATGGGGCCGCTGGTCAATGCACGCCGGGTCAATGCCATGGAACGATTGATCGGCGAAGCTAAAGAACACAAGGCTGCTGTGGTAACAGGTGGTGAGCGCATTGGTAATCGCGGAAACTTTTTCCAGCCAACCGTGCTGGCAGATGTGCCACGTGAGGCTGCGATTATGAACGAAGAACCGTTTGGCCCAGTAGCGCTGCTTAACAGTTTTCAGACGCTGGATAAGGCGTTGGGTGAGGCCAATCGGCTTAACTATGGTCTTGCGGCCTATGCATTCACCGGATCATCAGCCAATGCCGCGAAAATCTCGTCGTCCTTACGCAGCGGAATGATCACCATCAATCATTATGGTCTGGCTCTGCCGGAAGTGCCATTCGGCGGCATCAACGATTCTGGTTACGGAACAGAAGGTGGTGCCGACGCGCTGGATGCCTATCAGAATACGAAATTCGTTTCGCATTTGCAGGCCTGAATACGTCCCAATCTTGTTGCTATGCCAGAACCATGAGACTTCATAATGAGTGACGCCTATATTTGTGACTATGTTCGTACGCCCATCGGTCGCTTTGGCGGTTCGCTTTCGTCCGTGAGAGCGGATGATCTCGGAGCCATTCCGCTCCGCGCATTGATGGAACGCAATGCATCGGTCGACTGGGAAGCGGTTGACGATGTTATTTTTGGCTCTGCCAATCAGGCGGGCGAAGACAACCGTAATGTCGCACGCATGTCACTGCTTCTTGCGGGATTGCCAGTCGGCGTATCTGGAACCACGATTAATCGCCTTTGTGGTTCAGGGATGGATGCGGTTATAAGTGCTGCGCGCGCAATCAAGGCCGGCGAGGCTGAGTTGATCATCGCAGGGGGCGTCGAAAGCATGAGCCGGGCCCCATTCGTGATGCCGAAGGCCGATGCCGCGTTTTCCCGCACAGCGGAAATATTTGACACGACTATCGGTTGGCGTTTTGTGAACCCGCTGATGAAGAAACAATATGGCGTCGAATCCATGCCTGAGACCGGCGAGAATGTTGCTGAAGACTACAATATCTCACGTCAAGATCAGGATGCTTTCGCGTTGCGCAGTCAGGAGAAAGCTGCCGCAGCACAGGCCAACGGGCGTCTTGCTCAAGAAATCGTCGCTGTAAGCATACCGCAACGCAAAGGCGAACCAGTCGTTGTGGATATGGATGAACATCCGCGTGTCACAACGATGGAAGCACTCGCAAAGCTTGGGACACCGTTCAGAGACGGTGGAACTGTAACAGCAGGCAATGCATCCGGCGTCAATGATGGTGCGGCCGCGTTAATCATTGCTTCTGAGGCGGCCATTAAGAAATACAATCTGAAACCTATCGCTCGTATTATCGGCGGGGCCACCGCTGGCGTTCCACCAAGGACTATGGGCATCGGCCCTCTGCCTGCCACACGCAAACTTCTGGCACGGCTTGGGATCGCCATTGATGTGATCGATGTGATCGAGCTCAACGAGGCTTTTGCTTCGCAAGGGCTCGCTGTGTTGCGGGAATTCGGAGTTGCTGACGACGACAGCCGCGTCAATCCAAATGGTGGAGCAATTGCATTAGGACATCCGCTCGGCATGTCAGGCGCACGCATTACAGGTTCGGCGGCGCTTGAACTTTCGCTCACCGGTGGCCAATACGCATTGTCGACAATGTGTATTGGCGTTGGGCAAGGGATTGCGATAGCGCTGGAACGCGTTTGATCCAGAGGCGCGGATTTACACTCCGCGCTTAACAACTGCCTTGCCGGTTAAACGTCTTCGGCGCCCGAGCGGCTGATATGGCGTTTCAGCAAGGCGGCGGCGAATTCGAAATCCTTGTTCTCAATAGCTTCCAAAATGCCCAAATGGTCCATACAAGCCTTGCGGATGCGCTCTTCGCCCAAGCGGTCGAAGTCGGAATATTCGGTCATACGCCGCAGATGGTTCTGCCAGCGGACGGATTGCGTGAAAAAGCGGTTGTTCGCCCACGAAACAATGGTTTCATGGAAATTTGCATTGGCATTAAACCACAGGTCGCGTGTGAGACTTTGCAGTGGTAGAACTAGTATATCTTTCTGCTCGCGTTGAAGGGCGGCAAGCTGGATTGGGTCCGGTGCATACTCGGCTTGGGCAAGTGCTCCGCACTCAATCACCAGACGGAAAGCATAGCTTTCATTGACGGCACGCTCATTGTCGAGCGACTCGGCAAATCGCCAGCCATGACCCGGCAGGCGTTCTGCCAGACCTTCCGTTGCAAAACGCATCAATACCCGGCGCACGGCACCACGTGTGGCGCCCAACTGGTCTGCAAGTTCAGCTTCGGACACTTCATCGCCGACCGTACCAGAGGCGCGTGAACTCATCAGGCGTCGGTAAAGCTCCTCAGCTTCGGATGGTGGAAGAAGCCTGTCGTTCAGCTCATCAGGTTCAGGAAGACGTTGCAACTGATAGCCGCGATTTGGGGTCTGGCTGACAATTCCTTGCTGTACCAACAGGTTCAGTACCTGACGCACAGGCGAACGCGATACGCGAAGCTCCTTGGCAATTGCTGCATCAGACAGCCGGTCTCCAATATTCCAGCGGGCCGCAGATATGAGCGAGACCATTTTATGCGCGACTTCCGCCTGAAGACTGCTCAGGCCGGATTCGCCTTCTGTCGATCTCTTAATGTTCATATTCACGCCCGGCACCCCCTGAATGTGCGTTCCCCCATGAATTTAAATTCAAAGAATACGGAATATTTCGCAATAGGCCATTTCTTTCTCGTAGTGCCTATCCCATTGGAAAGACAGGCTGACTCTGCATAGGAAGGGTATAAATCAAATTGTTCCATATTCTAATAAAAAACTATTGACTCCGCAATGATTGAATGTGAATTGTATTAAGAAGATGCAAAATACAAAATATGGATCAAGAATGTCTATTACCCCATTTCCATTCATCACAGTTTCTGGCGCACCGGAAGAGCGCGGTCGCCAATATGGGGTTTTGGCCAAAGAGCGTATCCGGCTAAGCGCTGGCCTTTACTCAGGCACGCTCGATGCGTTCGGTCTTTCGCCTGAGCGTAAGCAGAGCCTGATCGAGGATTTTGCTAGCAGGATCGAAGAATTCGACGCTTCTTATGTCGAGGAAATGCGCGGTATCGCCAAGGGGGCGGGTGTCCCTTTTGAGCAGATCGTCATGATCAATGCACGTACGGAAGTGGTTGCGATGGCGCGTGCGGAAACGGGCGCACCTGATCCGGAAGAGCAGGACGACGGTTGCACCGGCGCGCTCATCATGCCCGCCAGAAGTGCTTCAGGTAATCTTGTGCACGGCCAGAACTGGGACTGGCGTTCTGAATGTGTAGAGACTGGTATCGTGCTGCGTGTCCGCAACAATAACGGCCCCGATTTCGTTACTTTTGTCGAAGCAGGTGGTCTGGCGCGCAGCGGCTTTAATGAAGCCGGTATCTCGATTACTGCCAATTATCTTGAATGCGAGCGCGACTATAAGAAGCTTGGCGTTCCGCTTGGTCTCGTGCGTCGTAAGGTGCTGGAGCAGGAGCATTTTGCCAAAGCAATCAAAGCTGTGGCTTCGACGCCGAAGTCCTGCTCAAACAATATCATGATCGCCACTAGTGCGGGCTTTGGTATTGATTTTGAATGTGCACCGGATGAGTCCTTCCCGATCCTGCCGGAGAACGATCTTATCGTTCATGCCAATCATTGGATAAGTCCGATTGCGCTGACCAAGCTGCGTGACACGGGCATTCCATATGTGCCGGAGAGCTTTTATCGCGACTGGCGTGTGCGCCAGTGTCTTGAAGCCCATGGTGGCAAAATTGGCCGTAAGGAACTCAAAGAAGCGCTGTTTGATGACTTCCTGACGCCTTATGCCGTGTGCCGTCCGCCACGTCCGGGCAACCACGACAATATCACCGCAACGGTCGCGATGGTGGTGATGGAGGCTGCTCTCGGCATGATGGAAATCGCGCCCTTGCCAGCCTTGAATCGTGAGTTTGCGACTTATTGTCTGCAGGATTATACGCCGCTTCCTGCCGATGCAGCGCCGCGCGCGAAATCCCTCTTTATCGAAGGCTAAAGAAATGCTGCGCTTTGCGCTCTCCAGAATAGGCATGGCCATTCCAACATTGCTGATTGTGGCGGTGGCTGTGTTTGTGATTGTCCGGTTGATACCGGGCGATCCTGCGGCTCTGATGCTTGGCGATTCTGCGGATGCGGCGACATTGGCTGCCTTGCGCGAACAGCTGGGGCTCAACCATAGCATCATGACCCAGTTTCTGATCTGGGCCGGCAATGTTCTGCATGGCGATCTCGGTGTTTCCATAGCCAACCAACAGCCTGTACTTTCACTGGTTCTGGAAAGGTTTTTGGTGAGCGCGCGTATTGTGTTGTCTGCTGTCGTGCTTTCCACGCTGGTCGCGGTTCCACTCGGTATGATCGCTGCATGGAAACAAAACAGCCTGACGGATCTCACGCTTGTGACAAGCGCCACTTTACTGTTGTCGATCCCGGCATTCTGGATGGGCTTGCTGTTGTTGCTGGCATTTGGTCTGAAGCTGGGATGGCTGCCGATTGTTGGTTATGTCAGCTTCGGCGAAAATCCATGGAAGGCGTTTCTCTATCTGGTATTGCCGGTCACGACGCTGTTTCTGCATGAAATTGGCGTGATCCTGCGTATGGCGCGAGCATCGACGCTCGAAGTGCTGAACCTTGATTACATCACCCACGCACGCGCCAAGGGGCTGTCGGAAGCAACCGTTATGTGGCGCCATGCATTCCGCAATGCATTTGGTCCCACCTGGACATTGCTTGGTTTGATCCTTGGTAATCTGCTCGGCGGTATTGCCGTCGTGGAAACTGTTTTCACCATTCCGGGTCTCGGCAGGCTGCTGGTCGATGCGATTTTTGCCCGCGACTATCCGGTCATTCAGGGTTGCTTGCTGTTTACGGCTTGCGTCTATGTGCTGGTCAATCTGATCGTGGACCTTCTTTATCCGTTCTTCGACCCGAAGGTGACGGCGAAATGAAAAACATCTCTCTTAATGCCCTAATCGGCGGGGCTTTGACTGCAACGCTTCTGACAGTGGCACTCGTTGGTTCCTTCTGGACACCGTACAATCCGCTCGCGCTTGATTTTACCGCACGTCTTGCGCCGCCAAGTGCTGCGCACTGGCTTGGTACGGATGAGTTTGGGCGCGACCAATTGAGCCGCCTGATGAAAGGCGCATCCGCCAGCGTTTCGATTAGCGTTTTCACAGTCTTCATCGCCACCTTGGGTGGTGTTCTGATTGGTGCGATCAGTGGCTTCTTACGTGGCTGGTTCGACCGGTTTCTAATGATGATCAATGATGCGCTGCTGGCATTCCCCGGCATATTGATGGCTCTTGGTTTGCTGGCCGTCTTTGGCGCCAACAAGAACGGCATCATCCTTGCACTGGCTCTCGCCTATATGTCTTCGGTTATTCGCGTTGTGCGCGGTACGGTACTGAGCCTGCGTGAACGGGAGTTCGTTGAGGCTTCCCGCGTCATGGGAAACTCGGAAATCTATACGATGGTGCGTCATATCCTGCCCAATTGTCTGGCACCTGTTCTGGTCATGGCAACATCCATGTGCGGCTGGGCAATTCTCGCAGAAAGCTCGCTCAGCTTTCTGGGGCTGGGCGTGCCGCCGCCAGCGCCGACATGGGGCAATATGCTAGCCGGAAGTCGCAATTTCATTGAGCAGGCCGTTTGGCTTGGTATCTTCCCCGGCCTTGCAATTTCGCTGTCGCTGCTTGGTATTAATCTTCTTGGTGACGCGTTGCGCGACCGCCTCGACCCACGCATGAGGAAGCGCTCATGACTTCCGCACCCCTGCTCGAAATCGACAATGTAAGCCTGCGTGTTGGCGATAGCACACTGGAGATCGTCAAGCGTGCTTCCTTCGCGCTCAAGCGTGGCGAAATCCTTGGTATTGTTGGCGAATCCGGTTCTGGAAAGACGATGCTCGCGCGGGCGATCATGGGGCTGGTTCCAGCGTCCATCAAAACAAGTCATGGTGCGATCCGCTTCAAAGGACAGAACGTATCAACGATGTCGTCGGCCGCATTGCGCGGCATTCGTGGCGATGGCATCGCTATGATCTTTCAGGAGCCGATGACATCGCTCACCCCGTCGCTGACCATCGGACGTCAGCTTGAGGAAGGGCTGGAGCTTCATTTTCCGGCGGAAAAAGCTCAACATGCCGAATGGATAAGAGCGATGCTGCAGCGTGTTGGTATCGCCGAGCCTGATCGTGCGATTGAGGCGTTTCCGCATGAGTTTTCCGGTGGGATGCGCCAGCGTATCATGATCGCGTGCGCCATGCTGATGCAGCCTGATCTGCTGATTGCCGACGAGCCGACAACGGCGCTCGATGCGGTCATCCAGCGCGAGGTTATGGAGTTGCTGGTTGATCTCACGCGGGAACGCGGAACGACCGTTTTACTCATCAGCCACGACCTTCCAATGATCGCACGATACTCCAATCGGGTTGTCGTGATGCGTCATGGCGAGGTGGTTGAAACGGGGCATACCGCTGATGTTCTCGCCAAACCGCAACATGATTATACCCGCAAGCTGCTTTCAACATTACCAGTTCGGGGAGCCGCCCGTGAGGTGCCACAGGCAGAGCCGCTGATCAGTGTTCGCGATCTGGTTGTCGACTTTGAAGGGCGCGGCGGCTGGTTCAAGAAGGCTGGCGGCAAACGCGCACTGCACGGCGTGACGATTGATGTTTTGCCGAATGAGGTCGTCGCGGTGGTTGGCGGTTCAGGCTCGGGAAAAACCACGGCCGCACGCGTTATGGCCGGATTGATCAAACCGAGTGGGGGCAAGCTGCTGTTTAAGGGACAGCCTGTTGCAAGACGTTCGGTTCATTACTCCGACTATCGCTATCACACGCAGATGGTGTTTCAGGACCCTTACTCGTCGCTCGATCCGCGCATGAAAGTGGGTGAACTGGTTGGCGAGGCACTGCGCTTCTCAAAAGAACTTTCTTCGAGCCAAAAGGCCGAGCGGATTCGCGATACGCTCGACGATGTGGGTCTCGGTGGCGATTACGCCAATCGTTACGCGCATGAAATGTCGGGAGGCCAGCGTCAGCGTGTGGCAATTGCCCGTGCGCTTGCGCGCCGTCCAGCTTTTGTGATCGCCGATGAAGCCGTCTCGGCGCTTGACGTCACGGTGCGGGCGCAGGTTCTCGATCTCTTTGCCAAACTTCAGCAGAGCTATGGCTTTGGCTGTCTGTTCATCACCCATGATCTGGGCGTGGTGGAGCAAATTGCTGACCGTGTGGTTGTTATGAATGAGGGACGCATCATCGAGCAGGGGACGCGTGATGAAATCTTTGACGCACCGCAAAACGACTATACCCGCCGTCTGCTGTCGGCCATTCCGGTGCTCGAATTGACGGGCGAGGGTGGCGTCAAACTAAAATGGCGTGGCGACGGCGCAAATACGAAATTCGGGGAGGAGGGCGATCATGTCCATCATTGAAGAACAGCCTGCAACCAAACGGCAGGGTCACGGCAAAAAGCTCAGCTTCTATGATTTTGGTCCAACCACCTTTTTCGCAAGCCAGTTCGATCAGCGCTTCAGCTATTGCCTTTACGTGCCGGAAGACTACGACGAAGACGGCACGGAAACGCACGAGCTGATCATTATCGTCCATGGCACTGGACGCACCGCTGCGCAATATCGCGATCACTTCGCAAGTTTTGCGCAAAAGAACCGTTGCATCGTACTGGCACCGTTGTTTCCTGCTGGCATTGTTGTGCAGGACGATCTCGCCAATTACAAACGCATTGAGTTTCACGGCATTCGTTTTGATCATATTCTTCTGTCGATGATCGACGAAGTGGCGGCCAAATATCGCCTCAAGAGCAATCGCGTGATCATGTATGGTTTTTCGGGCGGTGGGCAGTTCTGCCAGCGCTTTTTCATACTGCATCCGCAACGGCTCAAAGCCGTTTCGATTGGTGCCCCCGGTGTCGTGACCTTGCTTAATCCCGATTACGACTGGTGGGTCGGCGTGCGCGATGTTGAGGCCCGCTTTGGCTGTCGTATCGATCTTGAAGCGATGAAAGCGGTGACGGTGCAAACGGTTATTGGCAAAGAGGATACCGCCACCTGGGAAATTGCCATTCCGCGCGACAGTGCCTTCTGGATGGATGGAGCTGATTTGCAGGGCGATTGCCGGATTGACCGCATTGAAGCACTGGCCCGGTCTTTCGAGACGCATGGCATCGGAGTTCGCAGAGACCAGGTGCCCGACGTGGCACATGAACCTTTCAAGGTTCTGGAGCCGGTGGAGGCGTTTTTCGCTGATGTTCTGAAGTCACAAAGCTGACGTTGTCACAAAACCAAAAACAAAAAGGGGAAATCAAATGTTCAATCCAACTTCAATATGCGCCGCATTTAGCGTCGCGCTCCTTGGCCTCTGCGCCACATCCTTCCAAGCACATGCCGCAGATGACGAGACCTTACGCGTAGCTTTTCATTCCGATGTCGCGAGCATTAACCCCGGTGTCAACCGTGACGCCAATGCCGATGTGGTCGTCGCGCACATTGCTGAAGGTCTGGTTGCCTATGGCGATGATCTGGCGATCAAGCCAATGCTGGCTGAAAGCTGGACTGCAAACGCTGACCATACCGTCTATGATTTTAAACTCCGCCAAGGCGTGAAATTCCAGAATGGCAAAGAGCTGACAGCCAAAGACGTAGTGTGGAATTTCGAACGTTATCTGAAGCCTGAAACCGGCTTCCAATGCGTGAACCGCTATAACGGCAAAGTGGATTCCGAATTGAAGTCGGTTGAGGCTGTTGACGACAGCACGGTGCGTTTCAATTTCGCAGCGCCTGCGCCAAATTTCGTCATCACAATGGCGACCATCCAATGCACGCCATGGATATTAAGCCCTGAATCTGTTGATGCTGATGGCAAGTTTGTAAAGCCGATTGGTACCGGTCCTTATGCCTTTTCCAAATGGGAACGGGGCCGTTTTCTTGACCTCACCCGTTTTGACGATTACGCGGCGCTGTCTGGTGCAGCGGATGGTTTGGCCGGTAACAAAAAGGGTCATATGAAAACGATCCAGTTTATGACGGTTCCCGATTCAAGCACGCGCACCAATGGTCTGTTGTCAGGCGAGATCGATTTCATCGATGAAGTTGAACCGACCGGCGTCAAGGATCTGGAAGCAAAGGGAATGAAGGTGAATGTCCAGCAGACGCCTGCATGGATGGTGCTGCAAATCCAGTCAGATTCTGACAAACTGAAAGATCCGCAGCTCCGTCAGGCGATCGCGCATTCTATCGATCTTAACCAACTGGCAGCGGCGATTGGCGAGGGCATGTACACACCGAATCCATCGGTCATCGCACCAAATACGATCTATTCGGATAATCAGGCAGCTGCCTGGCCTGCTTATGATCCCGCCAAGGCACAGGAACTGCTTACCAAGGCAGGGTACAAGGGCGAGCCAATCAGTCTTCTGGTTGCCAACCGCCAGAACCGTGTACAGGTCGCCACAATTATTCAGGCGTTCCTTGCTGGATCGGGCATCAATGCGCAGCTTGAAGTGCGCGATTGGGCAACCCAGCTCGACCAGTATCGCCGTGGTGCATATGAACTTGCAGTCTTTGCCTACTCCGCGCGCCTCGATCCATTGTTGTCTTTCCAATCGATGATTGGTGACAAGAAAGCCGACGCTGCGCGTCAATGGGATGATGCAAAGGCGGAAGAGCTTCTCAAGCAGGTTTCAGCGACAAGTGATGTCGAGGAGCGTAAAAAGCTCTTCAACGAACTCAACAAGCTGATGGCCGAGCAGGTGCCGATCCTTGGTCTGGTAAATTTACCATCCATTACGGCGACGGGCCCAAAAGTGAATGATTACAAGGGTTGGGCTGGTGACACTGACCGTTTCTGGACGGTTAGCAAGATGCAGTAACGCGCCCATTGCTGAAGCTTATCACATCGGAATAATCCCATGACGTCTACATCGTTTGATTATATCCGGACTGACGCGGTCGGTCTGGGAGAGGCCATTCGCGCCAAAGTTCTGTCGCCGCGCGAGGCCGTTCAGGAAGCATTTGCAGCGATTGATCGGTGCAATCCTCAGCTTAACGCTGTCATTCATGAAATGCGCGATGAGGCCGAAGAGCAGCTTAAAACACTGCCAGAAGGGCCGCTCAGCGGTGTCCCGGTTTTGTTGAAGGATGATTGCCCATCCTATGCAGGCGCTGCCATGTCCTTTGGTTGCCGTGCAGCTGAAGGCAATATTTCGCATCGCGATCACGAGCTGGTTAAGCGCTATAAAGCCGCCGGTCTGGTCGTTGTGGGCAAGACCAATCTGCCTGAGTTTTCCTGCAATGTTGCAACGGAATCCTCTTTGCATGGTCCGGCCCTCAATCCTTGGGACGTGAAGCGCAGCATTGGTGGTTCTTCCGGTGGCGCGGCAGCAGCGGTTGCTGCGCGTATGGTGCCTGTGGCCTATGGCAATGATGGAGCCGGTTCCATCCGCATTCCTGCGTCCTGCGGCGGTCTTTTCGGACTGCGTCCATCACGTGGCCGCGTCCCATGTGGTCCGGTCTCGACAGAAAACTGGGGCGGGATGGTCAGCCACCACGTGTTGACGCGCTCGGTTCGCGATTCCGCGACGATGCTCGATCTGACAGATGCGCTAGAACCGGGTTCGCTTTATGCCGCACCGGCGAAGACGGATCTCTTTGTTAACAGTGCCAAAACCACTCCCTGTAAGTTGCGCATTGGCGTCTGGCAGCAATCCGCTCTTCGTGAGCATCTGGATGAGCAATCTGCTGCGGCACTTGAGGCGACAATTACGTTGTGTGAACAGCTCGGCCACACAGTCGTTTTCGTGCAGCCAGATTTTGACGGTTCTCAGCTGGCAGATGCCGTGCAAAAACTGATTGCTGTCTACACTGCAATTGAAGTCGCCGATGTTACAGCTACAACTGGCAAGCCCGCCAATGATCTCTATTTCGAGCCGGCCAATCTGGGATTGGCTGCCTATGGTGAGGGTTTGTCCGCAACCGAAGTCATTCAGGCGCGCCTGACCGCAAACAGCACAGCTCGCAGTTTCGGTCGCCTGTTTCAAGGATGCGATGTGGTTTTAAGCCCCGTCATGCCAGTCGCATCATTTCCGCTTGGAATGCTCGACGTGCGTTCACCTGACTGGGAAAGCTTTGTTCAACAGTTTCTGGAACTCACGAGCTTTACCCATCCTGTCAATGCGGCTGGCTTGCCTGCAATGAGTGTGCCGCTACACGAAACGTCGGATGGCTTCCCTGTTGGCAGCCAGTTCATTGCCCCCTATGGGGCAGAAAATCTGTTATTTGAACTCGCAGGCCAGTTGGAAACCATGTGCCCATGGTCTGACCGCCTGCCAGCAATTCACGCCTGAAATCAAGAGACAAGCCATGCTCTATACAAAGCCCTATTTCCAGCCGCCCGATGTAAACGAGGTTTTCGATCTTGTTGACAGAACGGTTCTTGGCACTTTGATCACCAGCCATGAGGGTGGTGTTGCAATTTCTCATCCGATTTTCATGATGGATCGGACTAGAGGCGAAAACGGCACGCTGGTCTCGCATGTCGCGGCCTCAAACGATCATGTTGAGTTTCTGAAGCGCGGATCGCCCTCAATCGCGATCCTGATGGACGCTGGTCATTATGTGTCTTCGTCCTGGTATCCGGGCTACCCGGAAAGAGACAGCGCACCGACATGGAGTTTTATGGTCGCCCACATTCATGGAACACCCAAAATATTGTCGGAAGCAGCGACCACCAAGCATCTCCACGAGCTCGTCAGGCACATGGAAAAGGGGCGAGACAAGCCATGGCAGATGAAGGAACTTGGTCCCGGCGGTCTTGAGCGACGCTTGCCAAATATCGTCGGCTACGAAATGCCGATCGATAAAATGGAGATCAAGTTCAAGCTGGGGCAAGACGAGCGTTCAGCGGATATGAGCGCAGCTATCAAAAAATTACGCGAAGAGGGGCGGGATGACGTTGCCGAAATGATGGCGCGTCACTGCAAACTTTAGAAATCCAGATGGGGGATTTGAGTTGATGACGGTGCTGCACATTCCGTCCTGACCAAGCCAATTATCCAGCAATCACAGCCATAGCAGGCGTCCGGTTTTAGCGAGTTCCGGCAGCTTGTTCTCAGCACGACGGAAAGCCTCTTTCCGCCGAAAAACTCCTATTGCCTAAAATCAAAGGGGACACTACTCAAATGAAGAAAATTCTATCTGCATCCGTTGCTGTGTTGGCATTGTCACAAGCGGCGTCGGCTGCCGACGCAATCATCGCACCAGAGCCAGAATCCGTTGAATATGTTCGCGTTTGCGATGCATATGGCAAAGGCTACTTCTATATCCCTGGAACTGAAACCTGCCTGCGTTTTGCTGGTTATGTGCGTTATGATGTCAGTGGTGGCGACAATGCTTATGCGCGCGTACCGAGCACCAAAGATATGGATACTTATGCGCAGCTGACCCGTTTCACCTTCCGCACATTTACCGGCACTGAAACGGAACTCGGGACACTCAAGACGGTCACTGAAGTGCGCTATCAATGGTACAATGGTGCAGACTCTTCATCGTCCGGTTCTCTGCGTTTGGGTTTTATTGAGCTTGGTGGCCTGCGTGTTGGTCTTGATCAGTCTGCATTTGTTACCTTCACCGATTATCTGGGTAATGTGCTGAACGACGACGTCATTCTGGCGGGTGGTTATCGCACAAACCTCATCAGCTACACCTACAAAAATAAGGAAGGTTTCTCCGCGACCTTATCACTTGAACAGGGTGGTAATACCGATGCGGATGTGGATGTCACCATCGATGATTACATGCCGCATGTGGTGGGTGGTCTTAAATATGCGCAGTCATGGGGCAGTATTGCTGGCGTCGCTGCCTATGATGCGCGCAATGAAGAATGGGCAGGCAAGGTCAAGGTCGACCTCAAGGTGAACGACAAGTTCTCAGTGTGGTCGCAGTTTGCTTACAAATCCAATGATGATCACTACAAAGCCAATGCCAACGGCGAGGTGTATCGTATCGTAGACAGCTTCTACGGAACTTGGGGTGGTGCTTGGGCTTTGTGGGGTGGTCTTGCCTATCAGGCAACTGAAAAAGCAAAGCTCAACCTGCAGGTTGGTTATGATGCCAGCGAAACCCTGATGGCGACTGGTAATATCAGCTATGCTTTGGTGCCAGGTTTTAACATCACACCAGAACTCACCTATGTTCAATGGAACAACAAGCGCACCACGCTTGATGGCCAAGATGCGCTTGGTCTGAAAGTGCGCTTTCAGCGTTCATTCTAATCGGTAAACGAGGCTCTGACGCTGTCTGTATGCAGGCAGCGTCAGAGCACTTTCCATCAGGCGCTGTCTTTGAAAAGAACGCTCTGGTCGAAAAGATAGCGATGGGAAAGCGGCAGGCTTGCAGCCCCCATTGCTTTGCCATGAACGCCTACTTTTCCTTCTACGATCTCAGGTGCTGAAAGCCCTTGCAGATCGATGCGCGTAAGCTCGAGTTTCGTCGCTTCAACGATCCGATGACGAACGCTTTCTGGTAGCCAGCCATCAATGATCGCCGCCGGAAAATCAATAACAGCTGCGGCGGCCACCGCAGCATGGGCCAGCCCGCGTGCTGCCAACGCGATCCATTCGTCGAGCAAAGCGCCGAAGTTTGACCACCGCTCAGGCGAGAGCCAGAGATCATCTGAAGAAATATTGTTCTCCTGCAACATGCGTTCGAGCACAAAGAGCGAGGCGGTGTCGATCAACTGCATGGTTTCGCGCGCGTCATTTGTGCTGCGCATGCGCATGGGCATGGAACCGAGTGCACCAGCATTGCCGGTACGCCCGGGATAGAGTGTGTTGTTCAAAACAACGCCGCCGCCAATGAACGATCCGATGGAGAAATAAACGAAATCGGTGAATTCAGGCCCGCGCCCGAATGTCAGTTCCGCACCACAGGCTGCGGTTCCGTCATTCTGGAGGTAGACCGGAAAGGGCAGGGCTGAACCAAAGTCATTGATCAGATCGGCATCAAGCCAGGCATTCATATCGGCGGCAGGTGCGCCGACTTCTTCCACCCAGTTCCAGAGTTCGAAAGGAAGCGCGATACCAAGCCCGGCAATCCTTTCACGTTTGTCTGCATCAAGCGCGGCTGTAAACGCTCCGATGCTATCGAAGGAGAACTTGCGGATTTCATCAGGCACAGGCCAGCGATAAGTAATGTGGCGGCGCTGGCGGATGTTGCCAAGAAAATCCATCAAAATGATTTCGGCGCTGCGACGACCGATCTTGAGGCCAAAGGAAAAGACACCGTCTGCGGCAAGCCGCATGGGCATGGATGGCTGCCCAACCCGCCCGCGCACGCGTTCGCCCTGTGTGATGAGACCATCTTTTTCCAGCTCTCGGATGATCACGGAGATGGTTTGTGCAGATAATCCCGTTTTTCGTGCAATATCGGCGCGCGCCATCGAACCATGTCTGCGCACAAGAGCAAGAACAAGACGCTCATTATAAGCGCGCACGCCGATCTGGTTGGAACCGCGATTGATGCTTGCTCCGGCTTGGGCAAATTGCGGCACGGCGGAGCCTGCCACGGCTGGTCCGTCGCGTTGATCAGAACCACGTTCTGAATTGTGCCTGACCATAAGCCCTCCCAGGTCCCGCCTATTCTAAAGCGTGATCCCGCGCTTTAGCATTTTATTTTTATGCATGTTTTTACCCCCAACCCGGTTTCCGCTTTCAGGAGATATGCCTTAACACCGTCCGGCCTACTCCATTCGACGAAGCAGAAAAAGTCCCCTTTTGTAGAACATGTTAAATAAAAACATTAACTTAGACGGCGACTGTATTCACATGGCGCGTGAGCTAAGTTCATTCTGATTGCCAGAGAGTGGCACAGCAAATTAATAAATCAAGTGGATTTATTAATTGACTCTCTCGGGAAGCCGTGTTTTGCTTCAAGCATGCCGGGGGAAGAGGAACCGGTTTCACTCTGGGAGGAGTTCATGAAGAAGACAGTTCTCTCGGCAGCGTTTGCTGCCTTCACGCTTGGCGTTGCCGCTTCCGCAGTCGGGCCGGCCAGCGCTGCTGATGTTGGCGCGTGCCTGATCACCAAGACGGACACCAATCCTTTTTTCGTCAAGATGAAAGAAGGTGCGATTGCCAAAGCTAAGGAGCTTGGCGTCAATCTCAAGACCTATGCAGGCAAGATTGATGGCGATTCCGAAAGTCAGGTTGCTGCTATCGAAACCTGTATTGCAGATGGTGCCAAGGGTATTCTGATTACCGCGTCCGATACCAAGGGTATTGTACCATCGCTGCAGAAAGCCCGCGATGCTGGCGCGTTGATCATTGCGCTCGATACGCCGCTGGAGCCAGCCGATGCCGCCGATGCTACTTTTGCAACGGACAATTTCCTTGCGGGTGAGCTTGTAGGCAAATGGGCCGCAGCAACGCTTGGCGATAAGGTCAAGGATGCGCGCGTTGCTTTCCTGAACCTCACTGCTTCACAGCCAAGCGTGGACGTTCTGCGCGATCAGGGTTTCGCGGTCGGCTTCGGCATTGACCCGAAGGACAAGACCAAGCTCGGCGATGAAGATGATCCACGAATCGTAGGTCGCGACCTTACCGATGGCAATGAAGAAGGTGGCCGTCGTGCCATGGAAAATCTTCTCCAGAAAGACCCGACCGTCAATGTCGTCCACACAATCAATGAACCGGCTGCTGCTGGCGCTTATGAAGCATTGAAGGCGGTGGGACGTGAAAAAGACGTTCTCATTGTGTCGATTGATGGCGGTTGCCCCGGCGTTAAGAATGTTGAAGCTGGTGTGATCGGCGCAACATCGCAGCAATATCCGCTGCAGATGGCTGCCCTTGGCATCGAAGCGATCAAGAAGTTCGCTGATACTGGTGAGAAGCCTAAGCCGACCGAGGGTAAGACCTTTGTCGATACCGGCGTGGCACTGGTCACTGACAAGCCTGTTGAGGGTGTGGAGTCAATCGACACCAAAACAGCTCTTGGCAAGTGCTGGGGCTAAATAGTCTCGCGATAGTTCGCATCCGGCAGTTCCTGCCGGATGCTCTTGCACCAGATAGCAGGAGACTGACATGAGTGAGCCAGAGGCAACCTCCCCCCCCCGTAAAGCCGTCAATCCAGGAGTATGAGAGCACGCTGTCGCGAAGTGCCAGTGATGTCGCATCTTTTGATGATGGCGATCATTCGGTGCTCTATCGCCTCCGGCACTTTCTGCATCACAATCCAGCGGCTGTGCCACTGATTGTGCTCGTGATTTCGTTGTTGGTATTCGGCATTACATTGGGTGGGAAATTCTTTTCCGCCTTTGCGCTGACGCTCATTCTCCAACAGGTCGCGATAACCGGCATTGTGGCGGCAGCACAAACATTGGTCATCCTGACTGCTGGTATCGATCTTTCTGTTGGTGCCATTATGGTATTGTCCTCAGTCGTGATGGGGCAATTTACCTTCCGCTATGGTTTACCTGCGGAAATTTCAATTTTGTTTGGCTTTGCGACCGGTGCGTTGTGCGGCTTTATCAATGGCTTTCTGATCGCATATGTTCGACTGCCACCGTTTATCGTTACTTTGGGCATGTGGCAGGTGATCCTCGCAACCAATTTCCTCTATTCGGCGAATGAAACCATTCGTGCGCAGGAAATTACCGCAGAGGCACCCATTTTGCAGTTCTTTGGTGAAAGCATTCGTTTCGGCGGAGCGGTCTTTACTTACGGCGTTATCGCCATGGTCCTGCTGGTGTTGGTGCTTTGGTTTGTCTTGAACCACACCGCTTGGGGACGCCATGTCTACGCTATTGGCGATGATCCTGAAGCGGCAAAACTGTCGGGCGTTTCGGTCAAGCCGATCCTGATGTCGGTCTATATTCTGGCTGGACTTATCTGCGCGCTTGCTGGCTGGGCAATGATCGGGCGACTTGGTTCTGTATCACCGACCTCCGGTCAGTTTGCTAATATTGAATCCATCACTGCTGTGGTGATTGGTGGAATATCGCTCTTTGGCGGGCGGGGCTCTATCCTTGGCACAATGTTTGGTGCCTTGATTGTGGGCGTCTTTTCGCTTGGACTGCGCCTTTGGGGCACAGATCCACAATGGACCTATCTCCTGATTGGCGTGCTTATTATCGCTGCCGTTGCTATTGACCAGTGGATCAGAAAGGCTGCCGCATGAAACCCTCAGTTACGCCTGTTCTTTCCGCCCGTGGTCTGGTTAAGCGTTACGGACGCGTCACCGCCCTCGATCATGCCGATTTTGATCTTTATCCGGGAGAGGTTCTTGCCGTCATTGGCGATAATGGTGCGGGTAAGTCTTCGCTCATAAAGGCTTTGTCGGGTGCAGTTCGTCCCGACGAAGGCGAGATCACGCTGGATGGAAAGCCAGTGAGTTTCCATTCACCAATGGAAGCACGCAAGGCGGGCATCGAGACGGTGTATCAAAACCTCGCGCTATCTCCGGCTCTTTCCATTGCAGATAATCTCTTTCTTGGACGAGAAATTCGCCGTAAAGGGCCGCTTGGCACATGGCTGCGGATGCTTGATCGTGGCGCAATGGAAAAGATTGCCCGCGAGAAACTCTCGGAACTGGGCCTGATGACCATTCAAAACATTGGCCAGGCCGTGGAAACGCTGTCCGGCGGACAGAGGCAAGGTGTTGCGGTTGCGCGCGCAGCAGCCTTCGGGTCCAAGGTCATTATTATGGATGAACCGACAGCAGCTCTCGGTGTTAAGGAATCGCGCCGCGTTCTGGAGCTTATTCAGGATGTGAAGGCACGTGGCATGCCTATAGTGCTGATCTCACATAACATGCCACATGTGTTTGAGGTGGCCGATCGCATTCATATCCACCGGCTTGGGCGTCGTCTGACGGTGGTTGATCCCAAGGAATATTCGATGTCGGATGCTGTGGCCCTGATGACTGGAGCGTTGGCACCACGCGCTGAGGCGGCCTGATCGCTCAGCACTACATCGAGCGATAGTTGTGTCTTTCGACAAGGTTCGGGGGCGGAAGACAACAATCCGCTTAAAATCACAAAATATCAGTCAAATTGAACACGTAGCTCTTACGAGACGCTCGCAAACTGGTTACACATGGCGCGAATTCTTTGGAAAAATGTTCCAGAGACGTGAAACCATTACAAGGCTGGCCAATGTTTGAGTTTGATGACCCGCGATTTCGACCATTATGGACACGGGTATTAATCTCAGGAAGCTGTTTTGCCTGGACTGCATTCGAGTTTTGGATGGGCAGTGTCGGTTGGGCCATGCTTTTTGGTGCGATGGGCCTTTGGTCGGCGTTTCGGTTCTTTGTGACTTTTGATCCCGACAAGAAAAAGTAGGATTGAACCGGCAACAGGCCATTTAGGCTGCTACCGCACATTTGCGTTGAAACACTAAAATTCGCTTCAATGTTTGAAATAGAGCGGGTTGTCGACTCGCTTTCAGGTCTTCCGCATGCATATAGAGTGCGCAGATGACGTAGCTTATCCGTAATTAACATCATTTTAAAACACATTATCACATTTAAATCGTTATAATGTTATCCACATCATTGTGATGATATCAGAACGGTGTTACGTCCTGCGTGTCTCAGCCCACTATCGGGCGTGTCTTGAAGACATCCGCATGGAGATTGCCAGTAAATGAATTCCGTTTCCCCCGCTTCCAACGTGCTGCAACTGTTTCTTCTTCAGGAGCAGGGCGAATGACGATGGCAGGAAATTTTGCGCCACTGGTTCTGGCTGGCGATAGCGACCGCGTCGACGCTCAGGCAGTCGGAGAATATCTCGACAACTGGGCAGGTCAGGACAGCTTACGTCTAGCGACAAGCAATTCAATCAAGGCCATTCTCGCAGGATCGGGCCGCCTTGCTGGCCGCATCGCGCGTGGTTCGCTTCCCGGCGATCCAGGCAAGCTGGTTGGCGTCAACAGCGATCAGGATCAGCAGAAGAGCATCGATGTTGGTTCGCACAATCTCTTCGTTGAATTGCTGATTGCGGCAGGTGCTGTATCGGTTCTTTCCGAAGAAGCTGATCTGCCAGTTGCGGGTAAGACCGATGGACTAGTTGCCGTGGCAATCGATCCGCTTGATGGGTCCGGCAATGTTGGTCTTGGCGCACCGCTTGGCACCATTTTCTCAATCTTGCCTGCAGATACGGCGGAGCCTTTTCTCCAACCGGGTAATCGCCAGATTGCAGCAGGCTATGTGTCGTTCGGTAACTCGGTCGATCTCGCTTTGTCTGTTGGCGAAGGCGTTATCTTTGCAACGCTTGATCCGGTCAGCGGCATTTTCCAGATCACCCGCAAGAACATTATGTTGCCAGAGCGCACGTCCGATCTTGCATTCAACGCTTCCGTTTATCATCACCTGTCGACTGGTATGAAGGCCTATGTCGATGATGCCTTCAAAGGCAAGGATGGCCCGCGCGGGCGCGGTTTTAACATGCGCTGGTTGGGTGCGGCTGTCGGTGACATGCACCGCATCATGCAGCGCGGTGGCATCTTCTTCTATGTGGATGACGCACGCCCCGGCTACGAAAAGGGCCGTCTGCGCCTCGTTTATGAAGCCAATCCGATTGCTTTCCTCAGCCAGCAGGCAGGGGGCAAAGCGACCAACGGTTCCACACCAATCCTCGACATCGTCCCGGAAACCTATCACGAGCGCAGTGCGCTGGTGTTCGGCGTCGCGGAAGAAGTCGACGTTCTCGGTGAGTATTACGCGCGTTCGCGCAACTAATTAGGAGATATTAACATGGCGCGTATTACGCTGCGGCAATTGCTCGACCACGCTGCTGAACACAGCTATGGCGTTCCGGCATTTAACATCAACAACATGGAACAGGCACTCGCCATCATGGAAGCGGCAGATGCTGCTGATGCGCCGGTTATCCTGCAGGCTTCGCGCGGCGCACGTTCCTACGCAAACGACATCATGCTGCGTCACATGATGGACGCGGTGACGGAAATCTATCCACATATTCCGGTTTGCGTGCATCTCGACCACGGCAATGAAGCCGCCACTTGCATGACTGCAATTCAGGCTGGTTTTACGTCCGTCATGATGGACGGCTCGCTCAAGGCCGACGGTAAGACCCCGGCTGACTGGGATTATAACGTCTCGGTTACGCGTCAGGTCAGCGAAATGTCCCATCTGGGTGGCATTTCCGTCGAAGGCGAACTGGGCGTTCTCGGATCGCTCGAAACTGGCATGGGTGAAGCAGAAGACGGCCACGGTGCAGAAGGCCAGCTTTCGCATGATCAGCTTCTCACCGATCCGGATGAAGCCGTGAAATTCGTTCGCGAAACCAAGGTCGATGCGCTGGCAATCGCCATGGGCACATCGCATGGTGCATATAAGTTCAGCCGCAAGCCAGACGGTTCAGTGCTGGCGATGAATGTGATCGAAGAAATCCATCGCAAGCTGCCAAACACGCATCTCGTCATGCACGGTTCGTCGTCTGTGCCGGAAGAGCTTCAGGAAATCATCAACAAATATGGCGGCAAGATGAAGCCGACTTGGGGTGTGCCTGTTGAAGAAATCCAGCGCGGCATCAAGCATGGCGTGCGCAAGATCAACATCGACACCGACAACCGCATGGCACTGACAGGTCAGATCCGCCGCGTGTTGCAGGAAGATCCGAGCGAATTTGATCCGCGCAAGTATCTCAAGCCAGCAATGGCGGCGATGACCAAGCTTTGCAAGGATCGTTTCGAGCAGTTCGGCACCGCGGGTCATGCCTCGTCAATTCGTCCGATCCCTCTGTCGGACATGGCAAAGCGTTACAGCGACGGCTCGCTGGACCCGAAGTTCAGCTAAGTTCTTAACTAAAAAGCAAAAAAGCGGCGGGGAAACCCGCCGCTTTTTGTGCTTTAGAACATCGCCTTTGGGGCGCTGCTCAGATAATCAACGCTTGTTGTACTTGGCGTCGACTTCGTTGATCGCATCAACATTGCCTGCCGAACGGCCGTTTTCGTCAAACGTCTGTGCAAGGAATGCGTCAGCAATGGTCTTTGCCACTTCCGAACCGATTACGCGTGCACCCATGGTGATGATCTGCGCATTGTTGGAAAGTGCTGCACGCTCTGCCGAATAGGTGTCGTGCGTCAGCGCTGCGCGGATGCCTGGAACCTTATTGGCTGCAATGCAAACACCGATGCCGGTGCCGCAAACAAGAATTGCACGATCATAGGTGCCATCGAGAACTGCGGATGCTACGCGGTCCGAGAGGGTGGCGTAAAACGCATCTGCGCCAGCGTCCGTGCGGGAGATTTCGGACACTTCAAAGCGACCCTTGAGATGATCGGCAAGAACCTTGGCCAGACCTTCACCGGCGCTATCGCCTGCTACTGCTACTTTCATGGGGAGACTCCTTTAATTGGATTGAATTTGTCTGGCGCACTTGTCCAGAATTTTTAGGCGATTTCATAAAGTATTGTTATGTCTCGTTTTTATCCGTTTCGTTGCCCGCACTTTTTTGCTGGTGCGGGTAAAGCTTCATAGCGGCCTTGCCTGCTAATCGCGCTCTGTCGGCCTTTCGAGTGTATATTTCGGCCATTTTTGTTGATCCCCATCCATACAGTGCTGACAGCTCATAAGGCGTCGCTCCATTCTCTGCGGCTATTGTCGCCCCAGCCTTTCTCAGGCCGTGCGCTCGACCCTTAATGTTGAGTTCCCGGCACACATCAGCAAACCATTGTGAAGAATAGCCATGTGTTAATGGTCTGCCATTATTCATCCTTATATAAGGCCCTGACATTATATTCATCGCCGCAAGGCTTTCTGCAAGTGGTGGCAAAACAGGAGCAACCGTTTCTACACCTGTTTTTTGTGATTTTATGGTGAAAGTATCATTTCTTATGTGATTTGGTGAGAACTTTATCGCGTCTGATATTCGCATCCCTGTATAAAGCATTATATCGAGGGCAACACGTGGCGCTGTGCCAAGTGGGTGAGCCGCTCGGAATATCTCAATTTCCTCCTGCGACCATGTGTGAAACCCATCGCTCTTAGGTAGGGATACATTCAACCCATCGGTCGGGTTCTGTTCAATAATACCTTTCTCGACGGCAAATTTGAAAAGAACTGACATGCAGGTAAGATAGGCTTTCGCAGCGTATTGGTTCTCTTCCCGGCGAACAATACCAGCTTGGATTTGTTGCTTTGTGACGGCGAGGGCGTGCAGGTCGCCAGCCGTTTCGCATATCTTATCAAGCACCCGTCGATGATTATTCTGCGTTCCTTGCGACAGGCTTAAATAGCGACCGCTCATGTAATATTCGGCTACCAGCCATCTGATTGTCATGTGTCGCGCTGGCGCTGTCGTATCGATCGGCATTCCTGCTAAGGCAGAATTATAAGCCCGGTTGAACTCTGGTGAGCCAAATGTACCCGGCAGGCGAATGCGTTGTTCTTTACCCTTGCGGAAATACCAGACGATCTTACCGTGTCTCGTTACTTCTTTCTGCATGTACGGCTTACGCGGTTTAGGCATTCATCACCTAGAAATACCCTTTCCCAGGATTATCGATCTGTTTTGCATCCTTATGTGCCGGATCAACCAAGCGAATAAATGCGTTGCCGATTTTGATTTCTGCTATTTTTCCTGCGTCTTCCGCCCCCTTACAGATCGCGGAAATTTGCCTTGCGGTGACATCAAGACGCTTCGTCATCCTCTCCCCCTTTCTTGCAGTGCGGCGCGGCGCTTGTTGTCGCGATAGGTCCGGTAAACAGATCGCAAGTTTGCTTTCTGCTCATCTGTCATTTGTTCGTGAGCTATCTCAGCAATCGACTTTGGATCGCTGCGCAGCATGTCGCGCAACTCCTCCAAGCCTTCTTTGATCTGGTTGAAGCATTTCTTGGTCATTCGTCACCGCCTTTCAGGGCTTGGCGACCGGCACCTTCAGAGCGAAACTTGCGAAGTTGTTCTCGGAATTGCGCGATATCGACACTCCAATGCCCCGCAGCGGCGTCCATAGAAGTAGGTAATTCTCCAATCTTTCGTGCGTAATTGGCATCCATAACGAGCGCACGAAAAGCAAAGATATCTATTTCTGGAAAGTCATAGCCAAGCCAATGGCGATCTTGCGAAAGATCACTCCTAAGGCGAAACAACCTTGCTTCTGTAAGTTCGAACTCAGGCCACAGTTTAACGGCCAGCCATTTGCGGATACGCTCTGTCAGCTTCATTCTCTCTGCTCCCCAAGTGGGCTTCTGGACAACATAGCGCGCCAAGCCTTTTCTGGATCGTCGGAATACCAAAGACCACGTTCCCGCATCCCCTCTGTCGGCTCCTGTAGAGCGGCGAGGATGGTGGAGATGGCGGCTTTGGCGCTATTGCGGTAACTGTCAATTCTATGTGGGTACACGCCTTCCCAACTTTCACCGCAAAGACCTTTGCAAATTTCCTGAGCCACCTTCTCGATCAGTTCCTTACTGACCATTGCTGGCCTCCCGGAGAATGGTCTCTCGATCAATATCAATCGTGTTTCGGCAGTTCGCGATGCTGTCTTTAATGACTTGCTCGATCTGGAATTTGGCGAAAGCTTCGATCACTTCCTTAGCTTCCTTTGCGCCGAGACAGGCCGAAGCAAGATTTGGATGAAATGACAACGAGAAATCGTCACCGGAGCGGCCAGCCAATTTGTGGCCGTGTTCCTCCAACCATTGCAGCGCAAGTTTGTATCGTGCAATTCGGTCGGCAGCCTCTTTAATCGTTGCGGTATTCATAGCTCGCTGGCCTCCTTTGCGCGCAAGATGGCGTCGATCTCGCAGGCGATGCGCAGCGCTTCAGGGTGCAGATCAGGCGTTTGAGTGGATAAACCTGTCAGGTAGTCCAGCGACACGCCGAGAGCGGTTGCAATAGAGACAGCCATATCAACGGTTGGGTTCTTCGAGCGCCCGTTTTCCATTTCCCATATATGAGATTTGGAAGTTCCCGCTCGATCCGCCACTTGCTGCAAGCTGAGTTTATGCTGCTTACGCAAATCCTTCATGCGCTTTGAAATAGTTTCACCTACGCTCATTGGGTAACCCCTTTGCGCGCAAGAGTTCGATGGACTTGGCACGCCGCTCCAGCGTGAGCGTATAATCTTGGGCCCAATAAGTCTCCTGTGTTCCGTCTCTTTTTGTATAGATAACCTTTGTTCCAGCTGCGTTCGCACGGATGGATCTATAGATATTATTGGCTTTGAAAAGCGCCACTTCGATCAAAACGTCAGTCCGGTTACACGGCCCGTCCAGCTTGGATAGTCTGTCAATGAGGGTCATGGCTTGGCCTCCATTCGACGCTGCACCATTTCGGCCACGGCTGGCAGCTCGTCATTGGTTAGACAGAAGTCGGCCTTAGGCTTTCCGGGCGAGCGAACCAGAACCGTGATTTTGCAATCAGGCTTGAAGCAAGACAGTATCTGATCCATCGCCGTTTCTGTTGTGCTGACTACTTCATCCATTGTCATGGCTTGGCCTCCAAGGCAGCGTTTGTCTCTGCGAGAAAGAACGCAGTCACTTCGCCGGAAGCTTGTTTTGGCCCGTTACTCATCAGTGACTTGTGGATTTGATCGAAGCCGTAAGCGGCACGAGCCAACGCCTTTTCAGCAGCCGCGAGCTTGGCTTCGAGGGTTTTGACCTTGTCCGTAGCCAGCGCCTCGGCCATTGGATTATACGGCGTATCAAGCCGCTTAACCCGCGCAGTCAGCGCCGCGTTGTCGGCTTCGAGATCATCGAGAGAAGCGCCTGCTACGTCATCAATGCCGGTGGAAACGATTGCCGACAGGCTTTCAATTTCCAAACGCAAATCTGAAATAAGCTTGTCCTTCGCCGCAATGATGGCCTCGGCCTGCGAGCGGTCAACACCTTCGCGGATCGCTTGGCCCACGGATTTGTAATGAGCAACATAATCGGCCATGCAGTCCACCCAACCGGCACCAGGGTGAAAACGCTGGAAAGAAATAGTCTCCAACCCTTCGACCGGCGCGACGGGGCGGGTGTTCCAAGCTGCTATCGCCCGGTCAAAGCTTTCGCTAACTTCCTTCTCGACTTCATTAGACATTCCGTGCGCCCAATGAACGCCTTCTGGAACGTCAAACCAAGACCGAAGGAAATCTTCTTTTTGCTTAAGCGTCTGCATCGCGGCCTCCATTCGGGCGGGTGGCTTTAGCTCGTATATCTCGCAAAGCCGACCTGATTGATTTTGCGCCTTCACGCCTGCGGATTTCATTGAGGACCCAGACATAACAGCGGCTTGCCCCTCGAATTTCTTCAATCGTGGTTTCATCCTCGCAGCCACTTTCGATACAAGTTTCAGCCATCGCTATTGCCGATAACAGGCCGCGCAAATCTTTAACTGTGACGCGCTTATTCATCCCGAAACCTCCGGTGAGGCTGGGAGGGGGTGCCAGTGCGTGGGCGAAAAATCGAAATCGCCGCAATCGATTTCATCTGTGATCCATGCTTGAATAGATGGGTGCACATACCAATAGGATTTAACGACTATGACGCCATTTTCCGTGTTGCACGGCCAAGCTAAGAACTCTGTCCCATCCTTCGGCGCTGTCTCAATCGGCAACCAGCCATCCGCAACCATTTTACCGGCGTCGGCAATATGGTACGCTACAGGCTGAGACGTGAGGGCGGCGTCAATTACCGCTATCGTGTTTGGAAGATCAATGTCGTTTGCCTTGAACATATCCTTTGCCAATTGCAGGGCGTTTCTTAAAGCAACGAAACTTGGGTCAACGCCCCGCATCGCTTTGTAAATTTCAGCCTGTTCGTAATCATTGAAGGATGTCGAGGCTGATAGCTGGCATAGGTGCTCTTGACCTGCATTCAGCATACCGTCTGTGACTTCCAACGCCTGCGCAAGAACAGGTTCTTGAGACGAGAGGGCGCGGATTGCGGCGGGCGCTGAGTTGAGAGCCTCAATAGCTATTGGGAATAGATGACCTTGCTCCCATTCAGGGTCGATAGATGCAAGCCGTTTACGTGCGGCAAGCAATGCATCCACTGCCAGCACAATAGCGTCTGCAACCTGTGCCGCTTCCTCCAGCGCCTGCGCACGCGGGGATGGTTCCGAAACCGTTATTCCGGTTTCGATTATATCCAGCCCGTCGGATTTCAGTTGAGCGATTACGTTCTCGATTTCTTCAACGCTGCAATCGAGCGCGCCCCATACGCCTTCGAGAGCGTCAGCAATACGGCGCTTAAAGGTCTTGTCCGTTATCGGATTTACAATATCGGGTGCGGACACCTCGATTGCAGACCTGATGCGAGCCTCATAGTCGGCCTGTGCGGCGGCTTTGGCGGCTTCGACTGTCGGGTGCCGTGACAAATCCTGACAATTGTATTGAAGAACGAAGTCGCCTATCGCGCCGCCAATAACTTCGTAACGCGGGGCCATGCTTTTATGAAACCATCTGCCACGGCTCTCGCCCCACTCCAGCGCCTTCACCTTCAAGCCTTGCAGGAATGGGGCGGCTAGATCTGCGCTAACATATTCAATGTCGTAAGCAAGGCTCGGAATATCGAAGCTAACAACGCAACCTTTTGAGCTTGGTGCCGACGCGTAAATGCGCTCAGGCATAGCCTGTACTGCTTCATCTGGGATGGTCGGGGTCATGTGATCATCTCCCTCGTAGCAGGGTGCCGTCTCGGCATGATTTTTGGTGATTGTTTTTGCCGGGACACATCGATAGGAACCATCAAAAGCCCCTTCGATTGCCAATAGGCTTGTGTCCACTGAATGCCGCGAAGCCAGAAGAAATATTCTTCCCACTTCTCAAGCCGATGCTGGTCTAGTGCCTCATGGCAAGACGAGCATCCGAACGCCGCGTGAAAATCGTCGCTCTTGTTGCCCATGCCTTTGACATCTGACGGGCCGTGGCAAAGAACCGTTGTTGCATTGTCATGGTTGCAGATGTGCGGGATTTGGAACGCGCAAGCCATCCCCTTGGCGCTGTTGCGCAGTTTGGTGGATACAATGCCCATCACTGCCCCCAATCAAGAGAGCCGTTGCGGTATGAAACGCCACGCTCAACTGCGATGATTTCAGCAGTCTTACGCACGTAGTCGCGCTCGATGTGCTTGTAAGCCTTCTTCTGACGCTTGGCCTTTTCGAGTTCGCCCTTGAGCTTGTTTGCTTCACGGTGAAGGCGAGGCAGAGGATCAACGAAGCGTTCCCAGAGATTCCGGAACTTGGATGTGATGAATGAAATGATCATGCTGAATGCTCCAGAAACGCAAGCGGATCAAAGCCAACGTGGCCCGCGAGTTCCTTCATCGAAAGATCGAAATACCGGCAGAACTCCTCATGCTCCATTTCAGCGAATGAAATGCTTCTTGGCGCTTCACGCACCTCTCCAGTTTCCCAATCGATGAATTGCTGGCGTAGGCCGCACATGAATTTTAGCTCATTGGAAAGCTGTTCCTTCGACGGCCATTTCCCTGTTGCTTGAACGACAATCGTCAGGGCTTTCCAGTATGTTTTTAACTGCGGTGGAGATCGCTTTGTTAACGGAACAAGCTGAAATGATTTTCCAAACGGCATAGAGACAAGTTCCTCTGCATCCATCTGAGTAAGCGGACGAATGCCACGTGGTGTCGTTTCCACTTCAATATGAGGCGGCTTGTCCTTGGGTTGTTTCTTGCTCATGGCTCACCCCGCGTTAACAGGATGAGAATTGAGAATTGTACGAAGAACTCGGGCAATCTGATGCTTGCGAAGATCAAATGCACGTTGAAGCGCGTCTTCGTCGTTGGTCAAAGTCGCTTCGACATCAAATCCGTCCCAGACTTCAATGATCTGGTCCTCGTCTTTGCCATTAGCCATTGCGTCATCAAGCTCAGACAAGAAGGTTTCAAGATTGAATTCTTCTGCGCCGACGATCTGCGCATCTTCCACCTGTTCAACCGTCTTATGTTCAATGGCGACTGACGGCGGCGACGGTGGGCTTGGTGGTGATGGCGGCGCGATATTCAATGCCTTACTGACTGGTGCGTCAGCGATTTTTGCGCCTTCATCTTCATCATAGATTCCTGAAAACCCGAATGCATACCGTGCCGCCTGGATCATGGCCTTGTGACGAAGCATTCGATGCTTCATTTTCCATGGGTCAGTGACACGCTTGCACTCTTCGTAATATTCGGTGACGACGACCGGACGGCTGCGATCCTTACGATACATTCGGCAAGTGCAAGAAATTGGCTCACCCTTGTCATCGTCGGTGAACTCAATGTCAAAGCCGTCACAAGCAGGATGCGAGTTTACGAGATTCACCCATCCATCAATCGACACGATAGGAACAATGCCGCCACCCTTAGCAGGGAAAGCATAAATCTCTTTTATAATTGGGTTCAGTCCATATTCTTTCGCAACTATCAGGAATGCCGCAAATTCCTCCGCTGTTGCTTTGGAAAGGCCGCATGTTGCGCGAACGGTAAGGCTGAACTCATCTGGATTTAGCCCGTATTTAGCGGCCAGTCCGTCCCGTAACAGCGGTTTCGTAGTCGGATTGTATGCAGTGGGGAGTTGAGCTACAGCGTTCATTATGCGGCCCTCTGTTCTTCAAAGCGCTCAACGCCAACAACCTCGACGCCAGCACGGACTGCGCGGTTTGCAAGCTGCTCAACGAGAGCCTTCATTTCGGGATGATCTTTCAAAGCCACCAAAGCCTTGTCGTAATCAACGATCCGGGCAGAGACGAACGTGCGTAGGCTAACCTTCGCGCCAGTGCGACCGGCTTGTGCATTCGTTGCCTGCGCAGCCTTTTCACGTTCGGCAGCTTCCGCGTTTAATCGCTTTACTTCTTCCTGAGCTACTTCGTCGTTGCTGGCCTCTGCCGCCCGAGCGCGTTCTTCTGCTTCACGGCGAAGACGGTCAGCTTCTTCCTGTTCTTTACGGCGGCGCTCGTTTTCAAGGCGCTGCTGCTCGATCAGGAATGCATCCATGTGCCGCTTGAGCTTCTTCGACAGGTCGGCAGGCTCATCTTTTAGGTCGCGCCACTTGTCATCAACCGCACGGCCAGCATCAAGGCTTGGCTGCTTTTCGACCTTGTGCAAGTCGGTTGCCTTCTTCGCGATCCCGGCAAGCTTCTTCGACCAAACAGCGGCTTTGTCAGCTTGTTCCTGCGTGGTGATTGGAGACTTGAGAAAAGCGTCAGCGAGTTCTTTTTCAGCTGCAAATTCCAGCTTAAGGGCCTCATGCGGATCGTCTGGCAGGTTGTGACCGATCGGTGCAATCGGTGCGTCATCATCCCAACCGTTGCCATCGGCGGCTTTACGATATGCAGCTTCGGAAACGGGGAAGCGACAAACCCATGACCACAATTCGGCTGGATCACCCATATTATCGCCAATCTTCGCGACGAGTTCGCCACCCTGCTCCCAGATCGCAACAGGAAGCCATGGGCCATTCTTGCCGTCACGCTTACGATAAAAGCCGAGTTGCGCATCACCTTCATGGACAGGAAGGCTCTTTCCAACTTCCTGCGGGTTCGCAAGGGCTGCATTCCAGAAGTCATAAGTATGCGTCATGCTGCAATTCCTTCTTCAAGCTGCTCCACGCGCCTGCAATCTTTTGTGTACCAAGTGACAAAGTGACCGCTATTGGCTTGAACCCAGACAAGATCATCACGGACAGAAAGCACGCGTCCTTCTGGCGCTCCGGGACGGTCTATGTTCTTGATTACGTCATCAACTTCGATGACTTGGCGAACGTTCTTCACCCAATCCGGGCGAACGTAGATGCTTGCATTCCCTTCAATGGGGCGTATCCTCAATTCGGTACAGGCCAGATACTCGACAACGCATTCGATGGTAACAATGTCGCCTTTGCGGAATTGTTTCATTTCAGAACCTCACGGCCAGCACGATAAACGGCATGGCAAAAGCGATTAATATTGCGGTGATTGCTTCGAGGCGGGTGAGTTCACGCATGGTGAACCGCCATTCTCATCTGCACACAATTGACGGTGGTCATTGGATTGATTTCGACAGGTGCCAGCCTAGCCAAGAGGTCGAGAGCCTCTGTGCTTCGGCCTTCAGCAATCAATTCAGCTAAAAGCACCCATTCACGCCAAGCGCGGTCAGTGTGGACGTCACCGTCGCCAGCCTCGCGGCGGCTTTCTAATTCCCTGACTAGCCGTTTTGTGGTGATTTCATCAATGTAGTCGTATGGATCGAAGTCGATGTAAGCCATCAAACAGCCCTCCCTGCCGAATTTGCATGAAGCGACAGGCGCGGAATATATGTTTCGCCCGCAAGAATTGCCTGTTCCTGCTCGTATTCGATCTCGCCTTCAAACTCGTCGGTTACATCGCGGCATGTACCTTCGGTGAAGTTGACGCAAAAGACCTTGAGCACGTTGCCTTCACGGTAGGCATCAAGTGCGCTTTCGCGGGTCAGGTCGGTAAGCTTACCGCCGCCGTCTATGCAGATGTCGCCGGTCAGGTTCTGCCAGATGATCTGATAAACTTCACGGTCAAGGATGATTTCAATTGTCTTCATGGAAATGGTATTTGAGGCATTCATGTCGTGTCTCCTGAATAAGCACTCGGGAAACCGCCCTTCCGGGCGGAAACCGGAAGGCTTAGGCGGCTTTCATCATTGCTCTGATGTGCTGGGCTACCGTCGCGTATGGCTCATCTGTGCGAGGCATATTTCCGGCCCGTACTGCGCGAATGAAATCATCCATAGCTGCGGCACTTCCGATATTGATAGCTTCACGCATTTTCCGGAGTGTCTCATTCGGCATGATACAAGCATCATCCTGCGCAAGACGCGCCAGCCATTCGTAGTGGGTGAGGCGTTCTTGGTTCATGCCGCTACCAACCAATTTCCTTCGCGGCGAATAAGGCCGTCTGAAAGGAGAATGTCATTGATGCGGTTATGAAGGGACTGAGCGGCTACAGCGGAGTTGCTAAAACGCTCAAGGCCAAGCTTTGCTGAATATACCGCACCGTTGTGAGACTTAAGCCCTTCACGGTGAATGCGGCGAACGGCCTTTTCAGCAAGAAGCTCCACAATCCGCTTTATCTCGTTGCTCATCATTTGCGTTGGCTCCCAACTTGTTTGTTGGGTTAAACTTAGTAGGAATTTTCCCACTTGTAAATAGCAAAGTTGGAGAAATCCTACTTTATTTTGACGGCGCTGCGAAACCGTGTAGAATCACAGGCATTGAAGCCCAGAGCGGCAAGCACTGGTTTAGGCATTCAAATAGGGGAGGTTGTTATGTGAACCGCAGCGCGTGGCGCGCTATTTCATGAGATGTTTATCCACTGCATCAACCCACCCATGCAGGACGCCAATCGAGCGCGGGCCAATGTTCACAATCGTTTTTGGGTTTAGTCGGAGAAAGTCATCTGGGCTCGGTTCCCAATCTCTGGGGACGATCGGCCAATCGGTATTGGCATGCCACAAAGCATTCCTTATTCGCGAATATATCGCGGCGCTGTGACAGAAGTCCTGCAAGGCTGGCAGCTTGTCCATACCTTATGATATCAGAAAAGAATTAAGCCAAAAAGAAGCCCCATCGAAGCGGTGCGAATCCTTCCAAAACGACGACAGGTGATTTTGCTGTACACGTGTGCTAGAAATGAAAAAGCCGCTCCAAAGAGGTGCGGCGCGGGCTCAAAAAAAATATTTTAACAAGTTGCCCTGATCTCAAGAAGCTTGCTAACGTCTGCGAAGTTAGACGCTTCGTAGCACATTTTGACGAAAAAGTCAAGTATTGACACGACATAATTTTATCCCCTTATAGATATCAACAATTGGTTGATTACGTCCTTTATGGACTAGTCGATTAATACGGTTTGCCATCAGAAGGAGAAATGCAATGGTAGCTCTCTTGAAAGAAGATGGACAGTTTACTCCTATGCCGGTTGTGCAGGATACAGGGAAGCTAAAACAACTTCTTGATGCGATGAATGAAGCGCCTTCGGCTCCGAAGGGGCTAGTTGATGCGATCCGCGCAGCCAGGAAAGAGTATACGGTTAAGTCCAAATAATGAATCAAGATATATGCTTTGAGCCTCTCGACGGTCACCCGCGAGAGGCTTTTTCTTGCAAACATAGATCTATTCAAAATTTCTTCCGCAAGTGGGCGGAGGATAACCATGTAAAATACAAACAAAGAGTTTTCGTCGCCTGCAAAGATGGCAGCAGAGAGCCTCTTGGGTTTTATTCTCTTACTTTGATGACTTTTGAATCTTCGATGGAAGATATGGCTTCCGCTAAATACGAAGACCGTGAAGTGCCGACTATTTATATAGCGACACTCGCTCGGGATAAAAACATAAGTGATAAGGGTTTTGGTTTTAAGCTTCTGGAAAATGCTTTCAAGCGATGCCTAGATGTTCGCGAAAGCATTGGTGTTTATGCAATCTCCCTACATGCCGCTAACGAAAAAGTGGCGCAGGTTTATGAAGGGTACGGGTTTCGACGCTTCACAGATGGCGCATACAAAAAAGACAATGAGGGCAATGTAATGCCAGCTATGTTTTTTCCTCTGGCGGATATTCGTGAAGCTTTCAAGGTCGCCTGATATCGGATTTGCCAACCCACCACATCTAGCGGCGACAAATTGCCATTAACCATTTGTTAAATTTTCAAGAGAATGTTCTTTATTTGTTCTCATTTATGAGTCATCCTGTCGCACATATCAAGTGTAACAGGGAGTATGGGTATTGGGCATGCAGACTAATTTTATCGTGCAGAGCTACACAAAGGTTAAGGGCGGGAAACTACAGCCCGACAGCCCTTTCATCGCAAAAGACGTAGCTCATGCTCGGCGCACAGCAGAGCGCATGGCTATCAGCAGCCCCATGGTTATAGCCTTCACCAACACCGGCGATGCTGAAACAGGAGATTTCGATCCGCCTAAGCTAATCTATGCGCACGGTGATACGCTGCCACCGGAAGTCGATGAGATGGAAAAGGTCTAACTGCGGGAGAACGAAATGATCAAGTTTGCTCGCATACAGGCAGGCAAGGAAGGCGATAGACTGGAACTTCTGCGAGTGGCCACCCTTAACGGTGGCCTTCTTGCTTTAATGCGGAAGGTTGATTTTAAAGCCAACGAACTCGCTGAAACTATGGCTTTAATGCATGGTGGGGAGTGGACTGCTGAGGTTGATCATCAGATCGGCTTTGTTCGCGTGCGGAGGCGTTAAACCGAATATCCCGCATGATCAGTTCAAAATGAAGCTGGATGTCGTGATCGTTCAGCCCTTCGATTCGTTTCAATGTCTGTAATATCTCTGCCTCACCCCGGATGGGGGTGAGGGATTGCTCTGCGTTCTCTTCTTGAATGCGCCCTTCAGCTAGGGCAAAATGATCGAGCTTGAGCGCGCGCGCAAGCCCAAGCATCTTGTCGGCCCTCACCGACTTCTTTTTTCCTTCAACGATATCACGAATGAAGGTGCGCTCTAATCCGCCAGCTGTTGCTGCTTCGACAGCGCCGACGCCTAATTGCTGAAGCCGTTTTTCGACAATCTCTTTCAATTCCATCATGACCACAGAATAGGATTTTTCCATAGGCTCTGGAAAATCGGAAATTTCCCATTGCAGAGTAGGATTTTTCCAACTATTGTGCTGGCTATGGAAACACAGCTCGTACATAATTTGCTCACACTTTCCTCGGCGTATGGCGCTCTTCGCCAAATTGGTGAAGCAACCGTTGGTCGACATTGCGCAGCTGATGGGAAGTTCTTCAGCCGTATCAGGGAAGGCAAAACCTTCACAGCGAAGAAATATGACGAGGTGATTGGTTGGTTTTCCGATAACTGGCCTGATGATGCTCGCTGGCCTTCTGAAGTTGCTCGTCCAGTACGGCCCCGAAAGGGAGTGGCGGCATGATCCTTCCAGAATCTTCCATCTATTTTGCAAAATGTATCACGGCTGACGGATTGGATATGAACGCGGTCAAAATCGGCATATCCCATGGATTTACTACACGATTGAAGGCTATCGAGACGAATTTGCCATTTAATTGCGAGTTCCTGTGCTCGATAGACGGCGATATTTTCGTTGAATATTTTCTTCATTTTTGGTTCCGGGATCATCGTTTAGGTGGAGAGTACTTCCGATACACCGACGAGCTTCGTTCTATGGTTTCATTCATTTTGGAAACCGGGAAATTACCGCTACCTCTGAAAATACACGATCATGAGTATGAATTGGACGGTATCGACTGTGTGGCTTTCATGCAGAGCAGGGGAATAACTTTTGCTGATATTTCTCTCAATTCAGGGATAGTGGCATCTCGATATGAGGGGCTTCTGCAGAAGCAGCCTTGCGGGAACAGACGTTTTTTGGCGGCTCTAGCCGTCACCGCTGTTCGTATGGGTATGTCCATCATATGGCCAGACGACTTTAGATCGCGCTCCCGCGAGGCAGCGGCATGAGTCTCTCCAAGCGCATTCGCGGCACGATTTCCCATGAACCTCAGCCAATAAAGGTCATCAAAATGGATCTAAAAGAAACTAAACTCGAATGCCTTCGCTTGACGGCAGGTCTTAGTCTCCTTCCGCATGATGCGGTTGAAGTCGCGAAGGCATTCTTCGATTTTATTTGGACCTATCAGCCCTCTTTGAATCAACCAGATAGCCTTCCGGGTTGCGCACTGCCGCCAAAGCCTCCGCGTATGTGTCCAGAATGTACGTCTTCTCCGCAGAGCCGGGGATGAGGCTCTTACCCTCGGCCATCATGATGTCCCGCAAAAGACGGTAAGCCACGTATTCAGGACTGTTTTCTTTAGATTTTTCATAGTTCGCATCTGACATTCGTTTTTCAATCTTTCCGTTTGTTTGGATGTGGCTTGGGTGTCGGGAATCTCCGTTTCAATCCCGGCACCCGACTTCTAGCCCTTTAACAATCCCAGAGGAACCTCCAATGACTGACGACCTTACCTCCGAAGCCCAGACAATTGCAGTCGGCCAGCTTCGCGCCTTCATCGAGCGTATTGAGCGCCTCGAAGAAGAAAAATCCACGATTGGCGACGATATCAAGGAAGTCTACGCAGAATTGAAGGGCAGCGGTTTCGACAGCAAGGTCGTCCGCACCATCATTCGCCTTCGTAAGAAGGAAGACCATGAGCGGCAGGAAGAAGAAGCTATGCTTCAAATGTACTGTGACGCTCTGGGCATGAGTTGAGCCATGTCGGCACGATTCAGCATCATGTGCACTCAAGACGGTACTTGGCATGTTTGCTCCGGTTCGAGGTTCGTTTCCGGTTTTCCAACATATGCGGAGGCGTTAGCCGAACTCCGGCGACTTAATTCCAAGGTCGCTGCGTAGTTTTCGCGTCTTCTTTTAATGGCCGCTTGGCGGGCCTTTTTCAGCACCCGCCAAGCTACAAAACTGATCGCTTCCATTCACTCTCCTTTGCTTTCGTTTCCGGTCGTCGCTGACAGGAACATAGCGAAGGAGTCACCCATGAATTTGGATCGATCACCCAGAAACGTGGATTTTTCACCCAAGGAGAAACCAGTGGCTGACACAGAAGTAGCGGCCTCTCTGCTTGATAGCGTGATCGGCATTCGCGGTGTTCGCGAGCCGGTCAAATCCATGCTGGAACGGGCTTATGTGCAATTGAGTAAGCGTAACAGTGCGTGGACGAGACGGCGGGTTAGAGCCGTTTTCAACAAGGAAGCCAGCCGGATCGAGCACCGCGAGATTGAAGATATGCGGGCGATCCTGAGAGCGAGGGAAGAACATGCCGCTTACCGCGAAGAAACCGCCCGTCTTGCTCAGATGGCTGTCATTCGAGCGCCGGAACATGATTGCCGTTTGGCTCCGTGACAAGGCGGCTTGGCTGGCTGAGTGGATTTGCCCTGAATTGAAGGAGGGCTGATTATGGAAGTGCAGAAAATACCGCATTACGTCAAGCCTGCTCTTGGCCGTCTCTATGGGGGGGCAACACTTGCTCGCGAAGTATCGCAGACGGACGAGGCGATAAAGGGCGGCGGTTTCATCTATTTCACGCTGCCGGACGGCAAGTCCGTGGGGGCTGCTTCTGGAAAGTGGCTGATCGACAACGGCTATGTCTCAGCGACTGGCGACGATCTGTTTCCGGACGGATCGCAAACGTATCAGGTGGTGCGTCATGGCTGAGATGATGACGCTTCGCCGGATGCATGACAAAGCAATCGGCGAGATAAACTCCAAGCTGGATCAGATTGAAAAGGGTAGGCGCGAAAAACCGCCGCGCCCGATGCACTGGTTCGCGCAACAAGAAGACCTTCTCGAATACCGTCGATGCGTTCTTTTCATGATTGAAAAGGAAATGGCCGCACGTCGCAGTGCAGAGGGTGAGGCCGCATGAGACGCGCAGCCAAACGAGATTTCAGTGAGCCGGAAACAGTCTCAGCACTCACTCAGTGCGGTTTCAGCGTTTATCGTCTGGATCAGCCTGTAGATTTGCTCGTTGGCTTTCGAGGCAACAGCTATCTGGTCGAATGCAAAACTGGCCACAAAGGCTACGGCAAATCCCTCAACGATAATCAGCAGAAGTTTGCAGACCAATGGCGCGGTTCGCCAGTGGTGAAGCTCTGCAGCGCTCAAGAAGCGATTGATTGGGCTGTCGATGTGGCATCAGGAGCAAAGCAATGAGCAGATGGGTGCGCGTTCAAGCTGACATACTCGACCATCCATTGTTCGCCAATTCAGAGCGGTCAGAGAGCGATGCATGGCTGTGGCTTATCACGAACGCTGCATGGTCTCCGACGCATCACCGCATCGGCAATGATGTTGTTCCTGTGCCTGTTGGCTCAGTCTTCGTAACCCTGCGCGGACTGGCAAAAGAGTGGAATTGGAAGTCAGAAAAGCGCGTTCGCACCTTCCTTCGCGTGCTCGAAAATCACGAAATGATCGTGACAAAAACGGACGCAGGTAAGACGCAGGTAACTATCTGTAATTACTCAAAATATCAGGAAGGCGGACGCACGCAGGACGCAGAGCGGACGCAAGACGGACGCACTAAATACACCAATACACCAAATACATCTTCACTTCGTTCAGATGTAACGATCAAGCCAGATTTCGAAAGCGAATTTGAGCAACAGTTTTGGCCAGTCTATCCCCGCCGTGTCGGCAAGGGTCAGGCTCTCAAGGCCTTCCGTGCTGCTCGAAAGCAGAATGATCTGGAAACGATCATGGCTGGCGTTCGCCGCTATGCCGCCAGCCGCCAAGGCGAAAACCCAGAATTCACGAAACACGCTTCGACGTGGCTCAACGGCCAGTGCTGGCTAGATGAAGCCGATCCGAAGTTTACCGCCCACCGAAACGAACCGCCTCCGAAGCCTCGAAATATCGGGGATGCGTTACGCGATGAGGCAAGACGATACGGAGTTTTGAGAGATGAACCAGTTAGCGAAAACCGAGAATTTCACAGCGAAAGCCACCCAGCAGGAAATGTTAGAGTGCTTGACCTTGCTTTCAGGCCTTCGCTCAAGAGCTTCGGATAATGATGGGATCAATGTGGCTCTATACTACATCGCCCTCAGAGGCGTTACGCGCCACGGCCTGCAGGTGGCAACCGAGAACATCATTCAAGGTTCTTTAGGCCACCCATTCCTCCCTGATCCGCCAGAGCTTCGCCAAGAGTGCAACAAGGTCATGAAACCTATTCTTGAAGCTCAATCTCGCGATGCTGCAAACGCCAAAATTCTGAAAGGGCAGAAAGAAATGCTCGACGCAATGAATTCCGGGCACTGGACGCCAGAAAGCCGGGCGCGCGCCTCAGAAAAATGGCAATCCGAGAAGGATGCAATGCGCGAGCACAGAGACCAAGAGAACGCCTACGACGCGGCAATGGCACGCCTGCAAGCTTTGGCAGAAGCCAACGGCAAAGACTTCAACCTCGACAAGGTTCCATCCGCTCCAAGCGGGCAGTTCATCCAAGCAGGGAGGGCCGCATAATGAAACACAGCACCAGCACCTGTCCGCTTTGGCTATTCCGCTCAGGCAAGGACACATTTGAGATAGCCGCGATTCTCAAGACCTCACAGGCGGAAGTTGAACTGCAAATCCACATTTTGAGAAGCGCAGAAAAGAACGTGCAGCCTCGCTTTGGCGGCGCTGCGAAACAAGCGGCATAGGAGAAGACCATGAAGTCGATGATGGCAGAGAAACAAAAAGCAAAGCGCACCAGGGGGAGGCCGAGAAAAGAGGGTGCATTGCGTACGGCTTCCGGTCAAATATCCCGGGCCAAAGAGCATCCGGCCAAGGTTGCCTTGCTGGCGAGGATGAAGATTTTCGGCATGAGTGCGTCGGAAGCGCTGTCGAAGGACGCGGCGGATAATCTCGGTCGCTTACATATTGCGTGGAAACGCAACAATTCGACCGGCATTAGCGTCAAGCAATATGATGCTGCCGAGAGATATCGCGAGGTTTTCAACGACTACCGTAAGGCTTATTGCTCTCCATCTGCATATTATGAAAAGGCGGGTAGCATTGGGGCAAGCGATCCAGACAGTTATTCCGCATGGGTTCTACGCGCCAAGCAGGCTTATAGCGATGCGCGCGGGGCTATTGATGAGGCGCAATTAGAAGCTGGCAACGGCAACCTTTACGCCGCCGTTCAGTTTATGCTTGAGCAGGACCAGTATTTTCCACACATGTTGGGGGATATTCGTCTCGGGTGCAATGCACTTCATCGCCACTTCTTCACAAGAAAGAGAAAAAAGTGAGATAAATGTCTTGCTAAATCATTCGATGTGGAATATTCTGCGCATAGTTTCAAAATGGATAATTGTATCCAGAATGAGATTTGAGCGGCCTTCGGGCCGCTTTTTGATTCCGCACATGGTGGTCGGTGCTGTTCCGGGTTATCAGCAGCGTTACGTACCGATCACAGACAAGATGCCCGGATATGTGCGGATACTAATCAGAACGGCGGCGCTGAAAGCAGAAGCGCTAAATGTGAAGTGCGATACGTTCCATACGCGGCGGGCATCCTTAGGTTGACAATGCAATGTGGGGTCACGATGCGCATGCAGCCGGTGTAGCGTCCGGCCCGTTCTGATCTTATCCGTATGGTGGTAGGCCACTGTGTATGAGGGTGGTGCTTAAAACGCGCTGAATACCGTGAAAGCATATATGTTTCAATGGCTTGAGGCGGTGTCGCGCATGTCGCGAGTCCACAAGCAGGAAATCGGTTGTTTTCGAGCACCAAGTCATTGAAATTAGAGACACATTTCAGTGCGAGTCCACTTTGGAATACCAATAGGAAATCAGTTCAATCCTTTGTGGTGGTGCCGAAAAAGGCAGGCGCTTAAACGCTTACCTCAATTTGTCTCCGACGGATTTTCTATTACAGACCGACCGCTCTGCGCAGAATATCGTCCACGCGAGATTGCCATCCCTTACCGCTGGCTTTGAGCTTTGACAGCACATCGGGCGATAGGCGAAGCGACACCTGCTGTTTCGGAGTATCGACAGATGGACGGCCGCGTGAGCGTTTGATGCTGTCCGCGAGATTAGGGAAGGCTTCTGCGAAGGATTTGCCTTGCTTAAGCTGAGCATCAGTAAGCTCTGGATTATCAGGGTCGCTGGCGATCATCTTCTGAATTTCGGACTCCTCTTCCTTGGTGAGAGGGCGCTTAGAGGAAAATTTGATACTCATTAGGGTTTCCTTTCCTTGGTACTTGCTGGTCGCATCGAGATTACGGACAGGGCTTCCGATCCGACTGGCTTGAACACAACAGCGATAATCATCTGGCCGTTAAGTTCGCCTACTGCGATGGAGCGGCCAATCTTGGCGGGATAGATAGTTGCTTGTTCGAAGAATTCGACATTCAACGCTGCAAAGTCCAAGCGGTGCTTGGTCAGGTTGGTTTGTCGCTTCGGTTCGTCCCAGATGATTTCCATGGGATTATTTGTATCACATTTAATCGGTGACGCAAGAATAAAAGTGCTACAATAAATAAAAACATCACGAATAGCCATTTCGACCGCTCAAACCGGCGAAAGGAAACAATATGACCGACAAAGAACAGAAGGGCATTTTCAGTCAGGAAATGGCAGACGCGATTTGTGAGCGCATTGCTGATGGCGATAGCTTACGGACCATTTGTGCAGATGAAAGCTTTCCTGCTCGGTCTACTGTTTTCAAGTGGCTTTCACAGCATGAAGCCTTTGCGGACCAGTACGCGCACGCACGCGAGGCTCAAGCCGATGCTATATTCGATGACATGCTTAATATCGCTGACACTCCCGTTGAAGGCGAGAAGACAAAAGTAACGTCAGACGGCAAGATTGAGACAACAACTGGCGACATGATTGAGCATCGCCGCTTGCAGGTCGAAACTCGCAAATGGATGGCTGGCAAGCTTCGGCCGAAAAAGTACGGCGACCGCACGCAGATGCAGCTTACTGGCCCAGACGGGGACGATGGCGCGCCTACAGCCATTCAGGTAACGATTGTGGACCCGAAGCGGTAAATGAGCCTGCTCAATGTTGGCGTTCCTCGCGCATTGGCTCCACTGCTACAGCCAGCGCGATACAAGGCAGCAAGGGGCGGGCGTGGCGGTGCGAAGTCTCACTTCTTTGCCGAACAGGTAATTCTCCGATGTTTTCAGAAGAAAACGCGCGTGGCTTGTATCCGCGAGGTGCAGGCGACAATCAAGGACTCGGTACGCGAGCTTTTAATCCAGAAGATCCAAAAGCTCGGCTTAGGTAAATATTTCGAAATACTGGAAACAGAGATACGGGGGCCTCATGGCTCCCTTGTCGTTTTCAAAGGGATGCAGTCTTACAACGCTGAAAATATCAAGTCGTTGGAAGATTTTGACATTGCCTGGGTGGAAGAAGCGCAGACCTTTTCTGGAAAGTCATTGCGGCTTCTTCGTCCTACAATCCGTAAAGAAGGTTCCGAAATCTGGTTCTCATGGAACACGCGCTATGAGACTGACGCAGTAGACAAGTTCTTTTTCGGCGGCGCACAGCCAAAGAACTCTATCGTTGTTCAGGTTAACTGGTTCGATAACCCTTGGCTCCCGCAAGTGCTGATCGATGAAAAAGATCAGGACTATGCGGATGATGCAGAAATGGCTGACCACGTGTGGGGCGGTGGATATGAGCGAATAACGGCAGGTGCCTATTTCGCAAAGCATATCGCGGCGCTGGAGCGGATCGGTCGAGTGGGTTGGTTCCCGTACGATCCAGCCTTACCAGTCTTCACATCGTGGGATTTGGGTGTGGATGACTATACGGTCATCTGGTTTTATCAGGTGCGATATCTTGATGGCGTGCCGCGTATACGGATCATTGATTACTACGAATGCTCAGACATTGGGCCGCAGGAAATCATTCCATCGGCTATGCCTGAATATACAAAGGACTTTCAGAGCCGAATTGAAGCAATGCTGGAACTGGGGCGTGATAAGCCTTTCAAGTATCAAAAGCATTTCTTCCCGCACGATATCGGCACTCGTGAATGGGGAAACGGTGCGAAGTCCCGTATTCAGACGGTCAACCAGTTGGGATTGCCATTAAAGCTGATCGCTCGTGGTGTAGCGCAAAACCCTGAAGACCGGATAAATGCCGTTCGTCAGGTGCTTCCAATGTGTGAGTTTCATCAGTCAAAGCGGGTCATGATCGGACTTACTCACCTTCGCCGGTACGCTAAAAAGGTGAACGAGAAGCTTGGTATCTATCTGGGACCGAACCACAACGAGCACAGTCACGCGGCTGATGCTTTCGGTGAGTTCGCAGTGAATTGCGGGCTAAAGATGCCGGAGCCGAAGCCTGAAAAAACAAAATTGATCGAGCCGACAGCGACCCGGTGGCAAATCCCGCCGGTCGATGAAGGCGGGTCAGACCGTATCAGGGTCTAAGGATAAGCTATGATCGATGACGAACTTGAACTGGGCTCTGATGGAGCCGCAGAAGATGAAGCTTTGCCGAAGGCTGAAGACGCTACGGCATGGCTGCGTGTCATCGAGCAGGCAGAGAAGGTCTTCGAGCCATATCAGGACAAGGCTGACAAAATTGATGAGCTTTATGGCGATCTGGAAAAGCTTGGAAACATCAAGCGCGACCGTGATTTTCAGTTGTTCTGGGCGAATATTCAGGTTCTTGCCCCTTCGATCTATGCCCGACCGCCTATTCCTGTTGTCGTGCCTAAGTTCTCGGACAATAAGTCGGTGCTTGATACGGCCTCTGAGGTTCTGGAGCGCTGCACAGTCGTATCGTTTGATCTGTCGTCCATCAACGAGGTGATGCTTGAACTTCGCGACGATCTGGCAATCTTGGCTCGCGGTGCACCCTGGGCGCGATACGAGAACAAGGACGGCAAAGAGCGTGTCTGCATTGAGCACAAAGACCGCAAAGACTTCCTGCATGAACCGGCTCGCAAGTGGCAGGATGTGGGTTGGGTTGCAGGCCGTGCTTGGCTGACCAAAGATGAAATGAAGGCCCGCTTTGCGGAAACGAGCGGCGACGCTTACGAGAGTGCCGAATACTCGATCCAAAAGGACGACAAGGAAAACGGCGCAGACGATGGCATGAAAAAGGCTGGCGTCTGGGAAATCTGGTCAAAGACGGAAAATAGGGTGATCTGGGTAGCACCCGGTGTCGATAAGGTGCTGGACAGTGACAAGCCTCACCTTGATCTTGAAGGTTTCTTTCCTTGCCCGAAACCAGCCTATGGCACTCGTCGCCGTCGCTCGCTGATCCCGATTCCTGATTTGCTCTACTACAAGGATCAGCTTGAGGAAATACGGGAACTGACGAAGCGTATTGATGCGCTTTCTGTTGCTGTCAAAGTTAAGGGCTTCTATCCGTCCTCTGGTGAGCAGGGAGACGCCATTGAAACGGCAATGAAGGCGAATGATGATCGAAAGGTCATGGTCCCTGTTTCGAACTGGGATGCTTTTGGCGAACACGGTGCGCCTATCGTCTGGCTCCCGGTTGATATGATCGTTACGACGATCACGGCCCTTGTCGATCTGCGCAAGCAGGTGATTGATGATGTATATCAGATCATGGGTCTTTCCGACATTATGCGTGGATCGACTGAAGCCAGCGAAACCTTAGGTGCCCAACAGCTCAAGAGCCAATACGGTTCCGTTCGCATTCGTGACAAGCAGCAGGAGCTTGTACGTGTTGCCCGTGATCTGGCGCGTATCAGTGCGGAGATTATTGCCGGGAACTTCAGTCAGAAGACGATTGAAGAAATGTGCCAGATGGAGTTGCCGACCAATGCGGCAATCAAGAAGCAAATCAAGGAAATTGAAGACGGTGCGAAAGCGCAGCTTCAGGATAAAGCTCGCGAGATAGGCCGGCAAGGTCAATCAAATCCGCAGATGGCACAGCAGGCACAGCAGAACCCGGATCAGGCGCAGGCAGCTTTTTCCCAGATGCAAGAGCAAATCATGCAGCAGGCACAGCAGCAAATTGAAAAGCTTTCTGCGACTGTGACCATTGATCAGGTTATGGAGGTGCTCCGGGATCAGAGCGTACGGCCTTTTTCGCTCGATATTGAGACGGACAGCACCATTCAGCCGGACGAGCAGGCAGAAAAGCAGACCCGTAATGAATTCATGGGCGTCTTTACGAGCGGTGTTCAAGCATTGGGCGAATTGGTGAGCGTTGCACCAGAGGCCGCGCCGCTTGCTGGTGCCGTTCTGAAATTTGTTCTTGCGCCGTATCGGACTGGGCGCGAACTTCATGGAGAGATCGACACCTTTGTGCAGGCTTTGCAGGAGAAAGTGTCGCAGCCGCAGCCTGACCCTCAGGCTGATGCAGCAAAGCAGCAAGCTGATGCTGAACAGAAGCGTTTGGATGCGGAGATGCAAATCAGGCAGGCTGAAATTCAGGGGCGTCAGCAAGAGGTGACACTTAAAGCGCAGGCTGAACAGGAAAAGCAGCGAGGGGAGATGGCACTGAAGGTGCAGGAAATGTCGCTGAAGCGTGAAGAGGCCGACTACCGTATGCGACAGATAATGTCGCAGGAAGCACGCGAAGCACGCGAACATCAATTCAGAGTTGATCGAATGCAGCTCGAAAACGGCAGGTTAAGCCAAACAGTTGATCACGCTGAAAGAAACCAAGCGCTGACAGAAATAGCCGCCGCCAATGCGAATAACGGCGCGTCGGCGTCTGATGATAATCAGGATACCTAATTCCAAAGGATATAATTATGAGAAATGCACAAAGGTTGGTCAGTCTAGGTGTTCCACCTGAGCTTGCAAAGGAACTTACCTGTCAGATGGAGCGGAACAGCGAGAGCTCAGTAAGCGTAACCTCGGCACAAATCTCTGATGCCGGGACTGTGGGCAAGGAAGTCTTGCAGGCAAAGGATCAGACGGCGGCACGCAAAACTCTTGGTGCAGGCACTTCGGATTTGTCGATTGGTACTACGTCTGGTACCGCGAAGGCAGGGGACTATGTGCCGACTACAGCTGAAGTTAGCGCGGCCCTAAAGGCAAAGCCCCAGATTTCTGCACTTGTCTCTCCAGCGGCAGATTATGCCAGCCTGAAAGAGGCAACCGCAGCGATAAAATCGCTCATGGAAGCGCTCAAGGCGTAGAGCTCAGCAATGTATCAATGGATCACCCTCGACGATGGGCGGCAGGTCTACCGAAAGCAGTCAGTGCGTACCAATGTCGCTCGCTCGGCGCTGCCGACACCGATGTTTATTCGTGATGATATGCCGGAAACAGAGCACCCTTGCACCGGTCAAACCTTGACATCGAAATCGGCTTTTCGGGCCATCACCAAAGCGCATGAATGCGTTGAGGTTGGGAATGACCAAGCCCGGTTCAGAACCCCGCCAAAGCCCCAGATCGACCGGAAGGTTATCCGGGCATCTCTAGAAAAGGCCAAGGCACGCCTGAACGCCTAAACTCCATCAGACAGGAAAACATCATGGATATCGAAAACGCTGCTCCGGCAGAGCAGCCCCCTGTTGCCGAAATTGGGGAAACGACAGACACTTATAGCAATCCGCTCGGCGCGCAGCACGCTGATAAAGAGTCAGTGCAGCAACCTGAAACTCTGGAAAAGCCTCAAGAGAAGCCAGAAGAAAAGCAGCCAGCCAAATCACCACGTGAAGCTGTTGAGCGCGCAATAGCGAAGACCAAGGAAGAGCCGGTCAACGACGACAAGACCAAAGAACAGCCGAAAGACGCGACAAAGCCGGTTGAACAGCCAAAGGCGGAAGCAAATCAGCAGAAGCCAACCGACGCAAACGCACCAACTGCAAAGGATCAGCAGGCAGACAGCCAGCCACAGCCAGCAGAGACCGATAAACAACCCCGCAACGAAGCGCCACAGCGCTTTCACGATGTGGCTAAGCAGGAATGGGAAAACACTCCAGAAAGTGTTCGCGCCGAAGTGCACCGCAGCATTTCTGAGCTTGAGAGAGGTCTTAACGACCACCGTCAAAGCCATGAAAAATATGAAGCCATTCGCGAATATGACGATATGGCAACTCAGTACGGCACGACTGTAAAGGACGCGCTGGCAAACTACACCGGGATTGAGCGCCAGCTCCATCAGGACCCGATTGCAGCTCTTGAGCAGATTGTAGCGAACGTCGCGGCGCACAAACACTGGACAAATCCAGATGGCTCTCCGCTCACTTTTCGTGATCTAGCCACACACTATCTGAATATGCCAGCTGAACAGGTTGCCTCGCGGCAGGACGCGACAATGCGGCAGCTGAGTGAGCAGATTGCGGCTTTGACTGGGCGCCTGACGACTTCCGAACAAATGGTTCACGAAAGTCGGAAGCGAGAAGCCGAAACATTCATGGAGAATTTCTCCAAAGAGCATCCACGAACGGAAGAGCTGGCAGACGATATCGCTCTACTGCTTGAAAGTGGGCGCACTCAAAATTTGCATGAAGCTTACGAGCTCGCGGATCGCATGAACCCCTCCAAGGGGTTTCTCGCACAGGTGCAGGAAACCGCAACTGAACCTCAAGTGGCTCAAACCCGCACAAAAGCCCCTCCGGTTAACCCGGCAGGCGCAAAATCTATCTCAGGCGCACCAACGGCAGGCTCGGACCCTCGCTCGGCGGGTAAACCTTCGGGCTCCGCACGCGAGGCGCTTCAAAAAGCCCTTCGTAAAGTCAAATAATCATAGGAAAACACAACATGGCTCCAGTTACACAAATCGACCATTATCGCCAAATTCTTTCGATGGCCCTTGAAGACAGGTCGCAGGGCTATCAGGACCTCGTTTCCAAAAGCACGGCTTTTTATGCCGTCTTGAAGCGAAAGGGGCTCTGGAAGCCTTATTCTGGTCCACGCATTCGTGAGCGCCTACTCATCGATAAGATGGACGGCCAGTGGTACAGCGGCTTCGATATTCTGGCGAACAAGCCCATTGAATTGTTCAATGATGCCTATTTCACGCCCAAAATGTCTGTGGTGCCGATCACCCTTTCCAACGAGGAAATCCTCAACAACGAGGGCGAAAATCAGCTGCTCGATACGATGGAAAGCTATCTGGAGGTTGCTGAAGGCTCTTTGACCGAAATGATGGACGCTGCTCTCCACGGTGACGGCTCCGCTAACGGTGGGAAAGCAATCACCGGCCTGAATGCCGCAATTCCAGAGCTTCCCGACCAAGGAGTTTATGGCGGCATTCCACGCGCTGACGTTGCCAAGTGGCGCACCAGTGCGTTTGATGTGAAAAAGGCATTCCCGGATATCGGAACCAAAGTTGATAGCGTCACCATCAGGCCGCTGCTCAACAGGATCATGACGCAGCGCTCCCGCGGGCGACGACATGCTGACTTACTGCTTATGTCAGCTGAGCATTATGAGGCTTACGATGCCGCCACGACCGCTATTCAACGCATTCAGAAAGAGGGTGATCTTGCCAAACTTGGCTTCTCGTCACTCGAATACATCGGTGGCGGCAAGCGCGCCGAAATCGTCCTGGACGGCGGTATCGGATCCAATATGCCAGCGCACACCACCTACGGTCTGGACACGGACAGCATGCGCTTCCGTTACAACCCGAAGCGGAATTTTGACAAGCTGTTCCCCGGCGATGGTCTGATGCCAATCAATCAGGACGCAATTGCACAGTTCATCGGGTTCATGGGTGAGTTGACGAACTGTAACCCACTGTTTTCGTGGCGCTTGTTCGACAGCAATCCAGCAAAATAAGGGCGGCTTCTCCGCCCATTTTTATTTCAGAAAGGTAGAGCAATGTCTCATCGTATAAGCCCTCTTCTTGGTCCTGATATCGAGCAGCATGCAGACAAATACTATTGGGAACTTAGTTCGATCGGTACGCCAAGCTATGCGCTAGGCACAAAGGTCGTTGGTTCCGATGGTCTCGATTACATCCACGTCAAAGCCGCTGCCAATCTGGCGAAAGATGCGGAAGTGACGATCAACGAAACCACTTTCCTCGCCACGGCTGGTTCGGGTGATTTTACTGTTCCAGTCGCCGTTAAATCTGGCGAATATTTTCACGCGAAACGCAAAAAGCTGTGAGGTAGAGGGTAGACATGTCCTTGAAAGAAACCGCGATATTCAAGTCGATCCCGCAGCCTGATGCACTCGCCTCAAAGCGGGCTGGCAGGCCAATTTACAGTGACATAGAAGTTTGCGAGCTTCATTTCCCCGGGGATAAGCAGCACAAGCCTGTGTTCCCTGCTCACTCATTCGCGGGCTGGGGTGAGGATGAGTACGGCAATGCTGAAAAGATCACTTATGCCATGAAGTACAACGAACAGTATCTTCGTTTCAAGGAAGGGCGCGCTCAGGTTGCCGATGGTACTCCGCTTTCCGAATTGCCATTTCTTACGGAAGGCAAGCGGATGGAGCTTAAGGCGCTCAAAATCTATACTGCGGAGCAGCTTGCGGCCTTGGATGGTCAGAACCTCAAGAATTTGGGGCAAGGGGGGCGCACGCTTAAGGAGCAGGCGCAGGCCTTTATTGATACAGCGACAAGCAGCGCTGGGAGCGTCGCACTTGCTCAGGAGAATGCAGGGCTTCGTCAGCGGATTGCAGAACTGACTGCTGAACGGAACGGTAACGCTGCAACGGTTGATGAAGCCGTGGAAGGCACTGAAATGACTACGGTTGCGGAGCATGAGGATGAAGACCTTTTCGCGCTCATGCCCGATGAAGACCTCAAAGCGTTTATCAAAGACAAGTCCGGTGAAGGTGTGCGCGGTACTCCGAAACGTGAAACCTTGCTCGCAATGGCTCGCGAACTCGATCTGGCTGATGAGGGCTAAGTAATGACCGTCAAGGACGCGCTGACAAGTGCCGCATCCCGCATCATGGGCGTTCGCCCGACTGTCTTCTTCTCGTCAACCAATGCACTTGAGGGTGATTTGGCCGAGCTGGTGAACGCTGTCGCCAAGGATATTATCAAGTCGCATGATTGGCGCGTCCTGACGAAACTCTGCACTCTGACGGGTGACGGTATGAGTGAGGCTTTCAATCTGCCTGACGATTATGACCGTATGCAGAAGGGCTCAAGCCTTCAGTCTGCGAGCACCCCCCTTTATAGGTATCAGCCATGCGTTGATCCTGATGAATGGCTCACGCTTAAAATGCGCCATGGCGTTTCCTTGCCCGGGAAATGGATCAAATTTGGTGGTCAAATCCATATCATGCCACAGCCAGCACTAGGGCAGGAAGTAAAATTCTTCTATCAGAGCAACGATTATTCTGTTGATGAAGGTGGAGTAGCTAAGGCCCGGTTTGATCGTGATAATGACAGCTTTGTCTTGGATGAAGGTTTGCTCACACTCGGTCTGGTGTGGCGTTATCGACAACAAAAGCGTCTCGATTTCACCGACGATCAAGCCCTGTTCGAGAAAGCATTCAATGAATTAGCGGGGGGCGATAAAGGTGCGCGCGTCTTCGCAGAAGGCCGCAGTCCTTTACGGTCGAACGCGTCAACAGCGTTTCCGGAGGTATTGGGATGAAATGGCCTCGCTCCACGCCAAAGCCAAGGCGATCAGCCACAAAGCGGTACGCTTCCCCTGTCGGTGGATGGGTGGCAAATCGCAATGTCGCCGACAAGGGAGACCCGAACGCACCTCAGGCGGCAGCGATCCTCGATAATTTCTTCCCGTATGCCTCAACGGTTATGATGCGGCGCGGCAGCGAGCTTTATGCGACGCTTGGAGAAGACCGTAAGCCTGTTCGGGCTCTGTTTAAATACGTTTCAGGCGGTAACCAACGGCTATTTGCGGCGACAAACACACAGATATTCGACATTACGACCGTGCAAAGCCCGAACAATTGGAGAATTGGCACAGACAGCCGGGACGATATCAAAACCGATGCAGGTGCCCGCTTCGGGGTTCTGTCAACCATAGGTCTCGACGTTTTGAGCGGCAAGAAGAGTGGTGATTGGTCTGTTGTGCAGTTTGCGGAGGCCGGTGGCGGAATATTTCTGCGTGGGGTGAACGGAGAAGACACCCCCTTTGTTTATAATGGCACCGCATTCAGTGCTGAACCATCGCTCAAGATGCCCGCCAGTGAAACGGTGGTGAAGCCAGAAGATTTGTCGTTCGTCTGGGTCTACAAGAACCGGATGTTTTTTGTACAGCGCCACAGCCTTAATGCCTGGTATTTGCCCGTCGATCAGATTGGTGGTGAACTGAAAAAATTCCCGCTTGGCGGCGTATTTACCGAGGGCGGCTCTATTCTTTTCGGCGCGTCATGGTCTCTCGATAGCGGGTCCTCCGGCGGGCTTTCCGAACAATGTATATTTGTCAGCACCGAAGGGGAGGTGGCTGTCTTTCAAGGTGCAAATCCTGACAGCGCGAAAGAATGGGGAAAGGTCGGGGTCTACAAGATCGGCAAGCCGCTTGGCTCCAAGGCGCTCATCCGGGCTGGTGGCGATTTGATCATAGCCACGACGACGGGTTTTGTACCTCTCTCGCAAGCTATTCAACGCGACGTTGCTGCGTTGGCCCCGGCTGCCGTTTCTTATCCTATTATGGATGCATGGAATGAAGCGTGTCTGATACGGGGGAACGACGGCTGGCATGCCATGCTGTGGCCTGAGCGTCAGATGGTTCTCGTAACCCCGCCGCATTTGAACGGGTCGTCGCCAGTTATGTTCGTTGCGAATGCACTGACTGGAAAGTGGTGCCGGTTCACAGGCTGGACCTCGAATTGCATGGAGATTTTCCAAGGTCAGCTTTATTTTGGTTCCCTCGATGGGGAGGTGATTAAGGCCAATGTTGGCGGTAGCGACAAGGGGCGGACCTACACAGCCGCATACCTTCCATTATTTGAGGATTATCGTCGCCCGACGCTTCTGAAGCTAGCTAAACTGGCACGCTTCACTATTCGTGCAACCGCGCACCTCAACCTGACGGTAAAACTTCATGCAGAATATGACAGAGAGTTGCCTCACGCTCCGAATGCAACCGCTGTCACCTCGACGCAGGAATGGGGCACCGCAGTCTGGGGTGAAAGCACGTGGGGTGCGAGTTCCCGTTCGGCCTTGAACAGCGAATGGCAGGCAATCGGCGGTGGTGGCTATGTAATTGCCCCATCCTGCCAGATTACAAGCGGTTACGTAGTGCCGCTCGATGCGGAAATTCTGAGTACTGATATTACATATGAAATGACGGATATTCCGGCATGATTACGACTGAGGTTTTCGGCTGGCAGCCAGTGAGGGGCGCGCACTCGATCATCGGCGATTTCGTCTGCAATATGGTTTTTGATGATCCTTTGGCCCTCGACCGCTATGCGGCGATGGGCTTTTTTGATGATGGACGGTTAATTGCCGGTGTCCTTTTTCACAACTGGCACCCTGAAAACGGGGTCATGGAAATGACTGCAGCATCGACATCAAGGAAATGGCTGAACCGACGCACGTTGCAACAATTGTTCGGGTTGGTTTTTGATGGATTTGGTAATCAGATGGTCGTTATGCGGGTTTCAGAGCGCAACCACGCCATGATCCGCATCGCCCGTGCATTTGGCTTCTCCGAGACGTTTATCCCGCGCCTTAGAGGTCGCGACGAAGGTGAATTCATCTTCACGTTGACCGATGACGCATGGCGCAATGGTCGATTTTTTAAAGCTTTAACAGGCAAGTAGGTAATTATGGGCAAGAGAGCTCCTTCCGCACCCGATCCTGTTCAGACGGCTGGCGCGCAGGCGGCGGCAAATCGCTCGACGGCGATTACGCAGCAAAACCTCAATATGGTTGACCAAAGGAACCCGTGGGGCAGCGTGTCCTATGCTCCGAACGGGTCACGTCAGCACTTCGATGAAATGAGCGGCAAGTGGATCGACACGCCGTCTTTCACGCAGACAACGACGCTAAGCCCATCTCAGCAGAAAATTTTTGATCTGAACCAGCAGGCGCAGGGCAATCTGGCGGGTCTTGCCAATGATCAATCCGCCAAGCTGAAAGACTATCTTAGCAAGCCGTTTACCTTCAATAATCAGGATGCGGCCAACTGGGCTTACGATCTGGGCGCAAAGCGTCTTGATCCGCGGTTTGCTCAGGACGAGGCTAGCCTCAGAACGACCTTGAAAAACAAAGGCATTCAGGAGGGGTCGGAAGCGTGGAATTCAGAAATGACCCGTTTCAGCCAGTCAAAAAATGACGCTTACAATCAGCTGATGTTAAGCGGGCGGTCACAGGCCTTCGGTGAGGCGCTGACCCAGCGTCAGGAACCGATTAATGAAATTACCGGACTCATGTCCGGTTCCCAGATTGCCAATCCGGCCCATATGTCGTCTGCAACGCCGCAATCCGGTGTTGCAAATGTTGATTATACCGGCCTCGTCAACCAGAAATTCAAATCCCAGATGGATGCCTATCAGGGCGCTATGGGCGGTCTGTTTGGTATGGGTACGGCTGCTATTGGGTTGGGAAAAGGCGCGGCCATGTTCTCCGACCGTCGCCTGAAAACCGATATCAGAAAAGTCGGGCAGACGGATAGCGGCACGCCGATCTACTCATTCCGTTACAAAGTCGGTGGTCCAGTGCAGATCGGTGTTATGGCGCAGGACCTTGAACAAAAACAGCCGGATGCCGTCTCCACACATCCAAACGGCTTCAAAATGGTCGATTACAGCAAGGTGCGATGATGATTTTTACCAATCCCAACGCTTATGCCCAGAACATCAGCGCGCCTGCTGCTTATGGGCAGCGCCAGCAGCCTGTTGTACAGCCGGTAGCGGGTGCCGTTGACCAAAGTGCATTCCAGCCAATCTCGAGCCCTATGCAGGGCTTTTCGATGATGGCAAATGCTGCTGTCAACAATATGAGCCAGTTCGATAAAATCAGGCTCGGAAGTCTATTCGGGCTTGGTGGAAGGGGGCTTTACTGATGGCTCTTCGTGATATCATTCCGGCATTGTTTTCTGATGACAAGGGGCAGCTTGCCACTCAGGATCAGATTGATGCGCATCGCAAAATTGCTCAGGCCATGATTGCGTCGGGACTGGATACGTCGCCGGTCCAGCATTGGTCGCAAGGGGCAGCACGTCTGATGAATGCAATTGCTGGCAATATGCAGATGGATCGCGCCGGTAAAGAGGCGCTCGCTCTGGCAAATAACAGGGGGCAGGCTATCGGCGCTGCTCAGAGAGACCTTACGGGTCCCCCCATGGGGAGCTATGCAGCATCCGGCCCTTCAGGCGTCAGCCAGCCGCAACCTTCCACACAGCCATCGGCAACACCCGCGAGTGCGCCCGGAAATCCCCAAGCCTATCGTGACGCGGTTGCGTCTATTGAGAGTGCGGGAAGCGGCAATTATTCTGCGGTAGGCCCCGTCAATCCAAAGCTTGGTCGTCCGCTCGGTCGATATGGAGTTATGGAAGGGAACCTTCCGGAATGGTCCAAGGCGGCACTAGGTCACGGGATTACGGCAGATCAGTTTCTCGCAGACCCAAAGGCGCAGGACGCTATTTTCGATAATCGGTTTGGTGGCTACGTCAACCAGTTTGGCCCGGAAGGCGCTGCACAGGCGTGGTTTGCGGGTCCGGGAGGCGTTGGCAAAACCGACCGGAAAGATGTGCTCGGCACGGATGTTGGCAGTTATGGGCACCGCTTTATGGCGGCAATCAACGGTCAGCCTCAGGCTTCAGCGCAAGCGACAAATTCTGTTCCGCAACCGGCAATGGGTGGCGGTGTGAGTGCGCATCAACAGGGCCAGCCATCACAGCAACCAATGAACGCGTCATATTTCCCGCCAGCGCCTTCGTCTGATCACCCGCCTACCATGGGGAGTTATGCGGCGGTTGGTCCACGCAATGGTGCAAATATGGCTCAGGTTTACAAGGATTTGTACGCGCCCGGCGTCACCGATGAAGACAGGCGGAATTTTGCACCGATGATCCAAGCGCAGATGTCGCCTTATGGGTTCATAACGTCGCAAGATGGGACCACGCTACGGACAAATGCCCGCGCCGGCACCGTTGAACCGGTCTATTCGTCACCGAAACCTCAGGTGATCGAGAACCAAGACGGCTCTAGATCGATCGTCAACCTCAACGATCCGAAGGCCATCGCGGGGTACAATGCAAGGGGAGGCGGGCAAACCCTGCCGAATGGGCACGTCACAGCTCAACAGCTTTTTGGCATAAAGGACCCCAAAGAGATGGCGGTCGCTTATACAAAAGCCCGCAATGATGCCGTTGACGCCGGAAAGCCCATACCAGAGTTCCAAGGCTGGTTGGAAAACTACCGTAAACAAGGTGCGATTAATAGCGAGAGCGCGTATCAAAGCGCCACTGGTAAGGACTTAGGGGAAAGGGTTGGCGAGCTTATCAAGGGGCACGACGCTTATAATGAGCAGCTTCAGGCGATCCATCAGATGCAGGCCGCTCTCCCTGAAATCTATACTGGTGCTGGCGGCAATCTTTCGTTGCAAGCCCGGAAGACGATCCAAGCTGCCTCTCAGGCTTTTGGCCTCTCAAACGAAGACGTAAACGACGCGATCAGCGGAACGGAAGGTTTTCAGAAATGGGCGATGAAACTGGCGGGCGCGCAAGCGAAGGCTCTTGGGGGCTCTCGGGGAACGAATTTTGAGCTTGATCAGTATATCAAGAATAACCCCGGTGTGTCCCTGTCGCATGAAGGCAATGGTACTTTGCTGGATATCATGGAGCAGCAGGCAAGACAGAATATCGATAAATCAGACATTGCAACGCACGGTGCCGCACAAGGACTTAAGCCAGATGAGTTAATGAAGCGTCTGGATGATTATGACAGCAAGTCTCAGATTATCGATAAGCTGACTGGCGTTGACCTGAAAACAGGCAAAAAGGTGAAGCCCAGCGCAAAGGAGAGGCGCGCTTTGCAGTTGCAGTCTGGCGCGCTATCGGGCACCACCCCAGCTGGTGTTGATCCTGCGGTGTGGGGTGTCATGACTCCTGAGGAGCGAGCATTATGGCCGAACTGACACTTGAACAGAAGCGCGCTGTTGCTATGGCTTCGGCGCGTTTGCGGTTGCAGCAAGGCGGCGGCGGAGCTTTATCGGCCGCAGTTGCGCCTTGGGATCAGCGCGATGCATCCGGGGTTCCGGGTGGTCAGGCAACCGGCCATCAGCAAATGCCAACTGCATTTCAGCAAGCGATAGGGGATGCAGACGGCGCCATGCGCATTGCCGCCGATAGCATGACATTTGGCGGAGCCGACAGACTTGCCGGACGGCTGAACGGAACCGGCGCGGATCACGAACGACAACTGACCGAACAAGCCCGCAACGATGCCGGGCCAATCGGTAACGCTGTCGATATCGGGGCCGGGTCACTTGTCCCGATGCATGCGGGCGCGGAAGGATTAACGCTCGCAGGACGGTTTGGTACGGACATGCTCGGCGGCGTCAGGGGGCTTATCGCCAGAATCGGATTGGCGGGCTTTGAAGGTGCAGGCTACGGTGCGCTGAATGCTGCCGGTCATGGTCAGGATATAGGACACGGAGCCGAGTTTGGTGCGCTTGGCGGGGTTGGCGGTAATGTTCTGGGCGAAGGGGTTGCCGCCGGAACTCAAAAAATCGTTAATGCGCTTGCCAAAAAGGCACCAACGAGAACAGTTGCGGACTTTATGGCGGCGAAAGATGCGGCCTATAAGGCGGCGGAAAGCGAAGGTGTCAAATTCGCACCTCAGGCGGTTGATCGCTTGTCCAATGCCGCAGACGATGCATTATCAAGCGTGGGGTTCAGCAACCAAAGTCCGGGCAGTACATTGCAGGAGCTTGCACCGGGAGCGTTAGCGGCCAAGAACAATATCAATGCGCACCAAGGTCTTGACCTCTCTCTTTCTGATATGGAAAACATCCGAAAGGTTGCAGGCGCGGCGTTCAGGCCCGGAAATAAAACAAACAATTCTGCTACAGGCTCGATGATCAACTCCATCGATGATTTGTTCTTGAACCCAAATCCTGGAGATGTCGTTTCTGGCGACAGTGTCGCAGCAGGAGCGGCGCTGAAAGATGCTCGCAATTATTACCATCAGGGATCGAAGCTGCAAAAAGTCGAGAGTCTTTTTGACCGGGGCGAGGCCAAGGCTGATGCATCAGGCTCAGGTGGGAACTTCCAAAACGCGACACGCCAACAGTTAAACAAAATCCTTCAGAACAAAGGTTGGGATCGAGGCTTTACTCCTGATGAGTTGGGTGCCGTCAAGAACTTTGTAAAAGGAGGGAACACGCAAAACATCATGCGCGCAGTTGGCGCTATGGCGCCTGCTGGAAATGCTCTGATGAAAGCTGCGTGGGGCGGCGCAGCAGGCATTGGAGGTCTGGCCTACAGCCCTTACGCCGCTCTCGCTGTCGGGGGTGGAGCCGCTGCCTCTGTTGGTGCCAAAAAAATAGCAGAAGCCATGACGCGACGCTCGTTTGAGAATGTACGCCGAACAATTGCCAATGGTGGCGCAAACATCGCGCCTACCAATACGTTAAGCGAACCGCTGGCTAAAATTGCGAGAGCCTTGGCAATAAGCGGGGCGAACCGAACAGCTCTGCATACAGATGCCGGTCCAGCGACGGTTGCTATGCAGTCAATACTTAACGGGCTGACAGGCGGCAACTGGTCCACCCAAAGCCAGTAAAATCCGTTTTTCCCTCAAATCAAATTTGCAGGCCGTCCAGATGGGCGGCTTTTTTAATGGAGAAAGATATTGAAAATCCTCATCGTTGATAAAAACCCCGCTGTTGTCGCAGCCCTTCTGGCTGTCGGCCTTGATGCGGTTGAAGGTGATATTCTGAACCATCCGGCTGACGCCGTTGTTTCGCCCGCCAATTCATTCGGCTTCATGGATGGCGGTGTTGACCTTGCATATTCAGAGCGCCTTGGCTGGCACGTGCAGGCTTTCGTGCAGTCGAAAATTCTCTCCAGATTTGAGGGGGAGTTGCTGATCGGTCAGGCCCTGTCTGTCGAAACCAGCGACAAGGATTTTCCGTACCTGATTTCAGCGCCGACGATGCGTGTGCCCATGGCTATTCCCAATCCACACGATGTGCGACTTGCGACAAGGGCGGCAATTCGTGAAGCAACTAAAATCCGTGCACGCAGTGTCGTTCTGCCGGGTATGGGTGCCGGTTGCGGTCAGCTACGCCCCGAATGGGTAGCCTGCATGATGAAAGCTGGCATTGATGAAGCCTGTAAGCCGAAACCGTTTCCCAAATCGCTCAACGTTGCGGCTGCTCATCACTGGGCCGTGAAGCCGGAACCAGCTGTCCTTTAATCAGAAAAGAATGGCTTGCCATTTCCTTCACCCCAACTTTTACCAGTCAGGAGGGTTTTAACCCATGTGTAAAGCTCAAGCTCAATCGCCCGAACATCAGCCTCATTCTTCCGCCGATAATGGGCGTTTTCTAGATATTCTAAAAATCTTTCCTGAAATCCAGCGTGTTGTTCGTCGAGAGAATGAACGATGCAAGTCGCAAGGACTGCCGCACCCGACTTTTGAGCGCATAGACGAAGTGCTGAACGAGCATTTTCGAGGCCGTTATCATTTTGGGGGACGCGAGCCATCAACGCAATTGTTCCCGTCAAAAAGCGCCTTCCGAGAACGCACACGAAACAAGGGGTACGTTGAGGTCACTGAGGTGGCTTCAGGCTCGCGAACATATTTCGTGCTTTTTCAAGCATGGTTTCAAGAGATGAAACGGCTAGTGGCTGAAGTATTATCACTGGATCGACTTCGCCGCCTGTTTTGAAGCAAACTATCACTGCGCCTTGGTCCGAGGGATGGATTTCCATGAAATCCACTTCACTGGCAATGTAAGTGATTACCGGTTTATCTTCATTCTTTGCCATTGCAAGGGGTTCCTCGTTGAAAGGGATCCTTTGAACCGAGTCGCTTTTAAAAGTCGATATTTTTAGCCGTCCAGATGGGCGGTTTTTATTGGAAAAACACATGCCCTACGATAGCAACGGCAAATACAGCCTGCCGCCAATTTATAAGGCGACGACAGGTGAAAAGGTGCTGGCCGAACAGCACAATATTCCACTTGAGGATGTCGCTCAGGCGCTTTCACAGTGCATTAAACGCGATGGCTCTACCCCGGGGCTACGCAATCAGTCGCTCAGCGGGTTTCTGATCACGGATATGGGGGACGCCCGCAACCCCGGCGATGCGGTCAATAAGCGCATGCTCGATGCCATGATCCCGGTGGGTTCAATTCAGGCGTTTGCTGGTGGTAATCCGCCTCCGGGGTGGCTTCTTTGCGGTGGTCAGGCGGTTTCGCGAGCGACCTATGCTGCGCTGTTTTCTGTCGTTGGTGGCGCATTTGGCAGTGGGGACGGTGGATCGACGTTTAATCTGCCTGATTTCAGGGGGCGTGTGCTAGTCGGACGCGACGATATGGGTGGCCCCGCCGCCAATCGTGTCACTCCGGGCAACTGCGGAATTAATGGAGGGTGGATTGGGTCGGCGGGCGGTGCAGAAAGTATAGTCTTGACTGAAGCGCAGATGCCATATCATCGCCATGAAGGAAATACTGCGGGCGGCGGCGGACACAACCATCAAGGCTATGACAGCCGAAGCTCGATGCCGGGAGCAGGTCAGTTTCTTGTGTCGTCAAATGGCGAAGATGGGCCCATGCATGCGGTTGGAACCACCGGGTGGGCTGGCGACCACATTCATTACGTTGAAACCAATTTCAAGGGGGGCAACGGGGCGCACATGAACGTACAGCCATCCATCATCATCAATTACATTATCAGAACGGGTGTTTAATGTCCGATCTTCGAATACGAATTAACGATCTGCCGGAGGAGCGCACTCCGGCGGTGATTGATAACATTGCTATTGACGGCCCCACGACGCGGCGAACCTCGCTTCAGGCGATGGCGAGTGCAGTTCGGCCTTATTCAACGGAAGGGCAGGCACGAGAAGGGCATGACAATGCTTCATCCATGACGCCGATCCGTGTTGCGCAGGCTATTGAAACGCTTGGTGGATCAAGGTTCGCCACATCGCAGCAGGGCAACAAGGCCGATACTGCTGCGCAGAAGTCTGACCTCGCCTCCGTCGCTTTGAGTGGCAACTATCATGACCTTAAAGACCTTCCCGATCTGGGGTCTGCTGCTGCAAAGGATGTTTCTGCCTTCGCGACAGCTGAACAGGGAAAGAAGGCTGATACCGCCCTACAGCCCCAAAGCCTTGGCGCACTGGCCCGCAAAGATAAAATCGCGATCGCCGATATAGATACCAAAAGCGCTCCTTCCGAAAAGCTGTTCCTGTCTGGCGACGGATCATGGAAAGAACCGCCCGGCGGTGGCGGCATCAGTGGCGGCAAGGTAGATGGCGACCTCAATGTTTCTGGAGGAATGAAAGTAAATTCTATTATATCAGACCAAGCGGTGACCGGGTTTGTAATCGAGGTCGCCGAACGGAGGAAAGATAGTAATAATGATAGTTACCTCTACGTGACTGGTGGAATGCAAAAAGGGGGGGATCTTTTTGGCGAAGTCTGGGGGAAGGAAAATGAATATGGCAAACTCTCGGATTATCTGAAGAGGAACACCGTTCAGCCCAAAGACCTTACTTCGGTCGCGAAAAGCGGCAACTATCATGACCTTAAAGACCTTCCCGATCTGGGGTCTGCTGCTGCAAAGGATGTTTCTGCCTTCGCGACAGCTGAACAGGGAAAGAAGGCTGATACCGCCCTACAGCCCCAAAGCCTTGGCGCACTGGCCCGCAAAGATAAAATCGCGATCGCCGATATAGATACCAAAAGCGCTCCTTCCGAAAAGCTGTTCCTGTCTGGCGACGGATCATGGAAAGAACCGCCCGGCGGTGGCGGCATCAGTGGCGGCAAGGTAGATGGCGACCTCAATGTTTCTGGAGAAATGAAAGTAAATTCTATTATATCAGACCAAGCGGTGACCGGGTTTGTAATCGAGGTCTTTAACTGGGAGGACGATGGTCATAATGGTCGTCAACGCTACGTGACTGGTGGAATGCAAAAAGGGGGGGATCTTTTTGGCGAAGTCTGGGGGAAGAAAAATGAATATGGCAAACTCTCTGACTACCTGAAAGCGCGTTTGCCAAAAACTTTTGCTGTCGTGGATAAAGACAACAAGGTTGTCTCCATCGCCGATGGGCTGGAAAATATTGAAGTGTCGGGTATGCGTGTTGTGGGAATTGCGGAGGAACGGGATTTTGACGCCCAGATGCCGCCCATCGGTTACGATACGGCGCTTGCAGAAGAAA